>OENY01000391.1_pt1 | contig 11184 bp, 6 predicted proteins | sample 1539391 | NCBI WGS metagenome assembly OENY01 (sample SAMN03777356, study PRJEB22549) | human gut metagenome | biome: gut; feature: infant; material: feces | host: Homo sapiens | collected 2013-11-24 | reverse complement strand
CGGGTCAGCAAGCTGACCCCAGTATAAGAAGCGGAACAAAACCCAGCACGCTTCAGATTATTCCCTGGCAGCTCTGCGGGGAGTCCCTCACAATCACTCGCCCTCGGAAAGCCAATCGCAACCGTAAAAGCACCAACCCTTAAACTAGGGGGGTGGCTAATAATACGAAATCGGACTACACCGCCCGGCACCTGTCGGTACTAGAAGGACTGGACGCAGTTCGCAAGCGTCCCGGAATGTATATCGGATCCACCGATCACCGCGGGTTGATGCACTGCCTGTGGGAAATTATCGACAACTCAGTCGATGAAGCCCTCGAAGGCTACTGTGACCAGATCGAGGTCACGATCGGAGATGACCATTCGGTTTCAGTAGCGGACAACGGCCGCGGTATCCCCGTCGACGAAGTCCCCGGGGTGGGACTATCCGGGGTGGAGGTCGTCTACACCAAGCTGCACGCGGGCGGAAAGTTCGGCACCGGCTCCTATGGGGCAGCTGGCGGCCTGCACGGGGTAGGCGCCTCGGTAGTTAACGCCCTCTCTGCCCGCCTAGATGTGCAGGTAGATCGGGGCGGAAAAACTTATCAAATGTCTTTTCTGCGCGGGGAACCCGGAGAGTTCGACGACACCCAATCCCGCACGCCTACCTCGCCGTTTAAGCCTTTCACCAAAGAATCCAAACTGAAAGTAATAGGGAAAGCCCCCAAGAAAAAGACCGGAACCCGGGTGCGTTTTTGGGCAGATTTCCAGATCTTCCCCAAAACCGCGTCCACCGGATTCTCTTGGGAACACCTGCTAGAACGCGCACGTCAAACCGCTTTCCTAGTGCCGGGACTAACTATTATTTGCCGCGATGAACGCCCCGAAAAACCCCTAGAGGAATCTTTTAAGGCCGAAGGTGGAACCGAAGACTTCGTCGATTTCCTCGCCCCCGATCAGGCAATCGTAGACACCTGGTGTATCCGCGACCAGCGCACCTACAGTGAAACTGTGCAACAGTTAGACCAGAAAACTGGGCATTTACGCCCGGTCGAAGTCGAGCGCACCTGCGATATTGATATTGCGCTGCGTTGGGGCAACGGCTATGACACCGTAGAGCGCTCCTTCGTGAACATCGTGGCTACCCCCATGGGAGGCACCCACATCATGGGGTTCGAAAATGCCCTGGTGCGCGTCCTGCGCAGCCAGATCGATAAAAATAAGAAATCGAAGCGCCTGAAACTCACCCAAAAAGAAGCCAAGATCAGAATCGAAAAAGAGGACGTGATGGCGGGGCTGACCGCAGTGGTGACCGTGCGACTGCCCGAACCCCAGTTCGAGGGGCAAACTAAGGAAGTATTAGGTACTCCCCAAGTGCGCCAGGCGGTATCCAGTGCAGTCACCCAGTGGCTGGAAAAGAAGTTCGCTTCCTCCAAACGCGATGATAAACAGCAAGTATTTGCCCTGATGGAAAAGGTAGTGGGGGAGATGCGGGCGCGAGTGAGCGCGCGGCATCAAAAAGAGATTTCCCGGCGTAAAAATGCTCTGGAAACCTCCTCGCTACCGGCCAAACTCGCGGATTGCCGCTCCAATAAAGTTGAGGACTGCGAACTATTTATCGTGGAGGGTGACTCGGCGCTAGGCACGGCTAAACAGGCCCGCTCCGCAGATTTCCAGGCGCTACTGCCGATTCGCGGGAAAATCCTCAACACCCAAAAAGCCTCTACCTCCGATATGCTGTCTAACGCCGAATGTGCAGCGATTATTCAAGTAATCGGGGCAGGTTCGGGACGCAGCTTCGATTTGGACTCGGCTAGATACGGCAAAATCATTATGATGACCGATGCTGATGTGGATGGCGCGCATATTCGCACCCTCTTGCTTACCCTATTCTTCCGCTATATGCGCCCCCTGATTGCTGCCGGACGGGTGTACGCGGCAGTCCCCCCGCTGCACCGGATTGAAATCCCAGCTCAGGGGCGAAAAAAGAAAGAAATCATCTACACCTATTCCGAGGACGAGCTACATCAGCGCCTGCGCGCCCTCGCTAAGAGTGGACGCAAATATAAAGAACCCATCCAGCGCTATAAAGGGCTGGGCGAAATGGATGCTTCGCAGCTGGCAGAAACCACCATGCAGCGCGGCAAACGTATGCTCCGCCAAATTACTTTTGCCGATGAAGCCGCGTTGCAACAAGCCGAAAATATTTTTGAGCTGCTCATGGGCTCCACGGTAGCGCCTCGGCGGGAGTTCATTGTGGCAGGCGCAGACCAACTGGCAGCTGAACAAATAGATGCTTAACAGTTTCGGTTTGCCGCTTGACCCCCGTTAAGATAAAAACATGTCAACTTTGCGCGAAAGGTTAGGGAGCCTGCCAGCTGCCCCGGTACCCCCGGTGCACCTGGGTCTATATTGGCGACCTTCGCGTGAAACTGACTCTTGGAGAATCCGGGAACTGATTCACTTAACCGAACAGCATTCCCATCCCGCGCGCCCTACTTCCGAGGGCGAGATCACCCGCCTAACTCAGGCACTAAGTCACCCGGAACTGCAAGATTGCTTGATTGGTTTAGATTCCCGCGGCAACCTGGCGGCTTTCGGTTCAGTCACCCTGCAGCCAGATGAAAAAACCTATGCCCGCGCCGACCTATTCGCGGTCACTGCTGAGCATTGGCGAGGACGCGGAATCGGCAGAGCCTTGCTGGCCTGGCAAGACGTGCGGGCTCGGGAACTGATGCTGGATTACTATGGCGAAGACTATGAACGTCCCGCCCAAATCCGTAACGTGGTTGATGAACGCGCCGGAGACCGCCGGATGCTTTATGCCGCGGCCGGGTTCTCGGCGCAGCGTACGATTAAAGTCTTTTCTCACCAATTAGATCCTGCTACCCTGACTAAGCTCCCCTTAAAGTTCCCTATTAAGGACGTGCGGATAGTTTCTGCCCGTCGCCTCTCGCCTGATCAATGGGAAGAAGTAAAAGCCCTACATGTAGCGAATTCTGCCCGGCTTTATGCGGCGAAAGGAGATGCTTCTCGCTGGTGGGGGCGGGTAGTGGCGAACCTGGCTCCCGATCTTTCTTTTGCGGCTATCTCGATGAGCTCTGGGCGGGTGCTGGCCTATTGTCTGGTGGTTTACCGCAATCTTTGCCAACGCAGCACCCTAGAATCTGAGGGAATATCTGAACAAATCATTCCGGCAGTAGCAGTTGACATTTTTGGTGATGACCGGCGAAATGCCGACAGTCACGGCGCCGATTTTGCGGTACTCAAACAGGTGCTTTCCCAAGTACTCTTAGCTTGCGCAGATTCGGGCTATAAACAGGTCTTTGCTGAGGATAACTATCCGAAGCTTGGTGATCTGTCCCGGGTATGTACCGCTTGTGATTTTCAGTTAGCCGGAGCCCGCATGATCTATACGGTGGAGTTGTAATGGAAATACCCGCATGGTCATTGCCGGCAGGTAGCGGAAACTTTTCCTGGCGCAAACTCGGCTCCGATAACGTGGCAGAAGTGGGAAGTCTGATCCACCGGATCGAAGAGTTCGACAATCCGCCCTTTAGAACCGCGATTTCTGAAGTGGAAGATTTTTTTGCGGCTCCCTCCAGCTGGCGCACGATCGGCGCTTTCGGTTCAGGAAACAACCTGGTTGCCTATGCGCAGGTGCGTCCCCGGTTACTGTTAAACGAAGTGGTTTGTGAAGGCGGGGTAGATCCGCGCTACCGCGGTCAAGGACTTGGACGCGCCTCCATATCCTGGCAACGAGATCAGGCTCGAGCCTTACTAGATCATTCCCGTCCCGGACGCGCCCTCTTTTATGTGGAAGATATCGCCCCGGAACTGTCACAATTACTGGTAGATGCCGGTTATACGCAAACCGATTCCTTCGTGGATGTGTCTCGGGATCTGTCCGCTCCGATTGCAGTACCGAGCCTTTCCCACCCGTTCCAGATTGTCACCTGGGATAAAGAACTCGATGACCTGTTGCGGCAAGCTGTCAACCGGATCTTGGAAAAGCGGAAAGCAGATTCGGGATACACTTCAGAGGATTGGACAACTCGCCGGGGAGAATTTACCCCGGATTGTTCTTTCGTGGCGCTAGATAAAACCACGGATCGTTCCGAGATCGCTGGCTTTGTGCTGTCTTCTATATATCGGCAAGATTGGACCGCGGTAGGGAATCGACAAGGCTATATCGATTTGTTAGGACTCCTTCCGGGGTGGGAAAACGAGGCGATTCTAAAATCGCTAATCGCGGGGGTGCTGACGGCCTTTAAAAAACAAGGATTCGCTACCGTCGGTGCGCTACTGCCGGAAACCGCCGCCCCCGCCACTCGGCATCTGTTTTTAGAGGCAGGATTTAAAGTTATCGGCACTTCCACCCAATACGCGATCGAGACTCCTGCCTCTTGCGAATCTTAATTCTTAGTAAGTGACCCCGGATTTACCTATTCGCTGCGTCAATTAACTATATTGCTCGCATGGTGAGGAATTGATGTTGACATTCAACTGAGTAGCCTTTTAGCAACAATTGGTTATACGTCTTTAACCTGCAATAATGGCAATTTTTTTTTTTGGGGGGGCGGGGGAGTGTAAAAGGTAGTAGAATAAATCCGTAATACCCATCAAAGAGATTTTAGTTGAGGGCTAGAATCTTTTTCTTTCGTGGTGCCATTTCAAGGAAAAGGAGAGTAATGAAAACCAGACGTTTAGGGGGACTTTTAGGTACCCCCTTGGCCGTCGCTTTAGTCGCGGCTTTTATCCCTTGGGGGGGGGTAGCTCAGGCGGTAACGGCCAATGATTTTGAGGTAAATACGGCTTGGACAACCTCCGAAGAGGACAATATTACCACTGATTTCACCTCCAAAAGTCCGTCATACAACCGTGCCTACTCAAAAGCATCATCTAGCATCGGAGATGTCGATGTAGTTGCTACTTTCGAGAAGCAGGCAGAAAGGGACGAGGGAGCTACTTATCTTACTCGCCAGGGAACCAATCAAGCGGCTTATAAGGCTACTGCTGAGCAATTTGTGGGACAGCCCGATCCCGCTAGCATTCCGGCGTTGGGGATTGCTGCTCAGGGAAGTACCGGATCAGGTGGTCCGTTGGGCAGCTGGCAAAAATTAAACTTTAATGGCGCCTCGGAAGTGGGTACAGTTACTTTCAAGTTTTCCAAGAAAGTAACCGATCCGATTATTGATATTTCTGGTTTGGGTGGCTATTCCTACCACTCAAATGATGCATCCTATGCTGTTGGAAACTTTGTGAGAGCCTCCTTTAACGCCACCGATATGGAGCTATTAACCGAAGGGGTTAAATTCGTTAAGGCTTCCGATGGTGAAAATCTTAATGTTACTGATAACACCTTGGAAGTGGCCGAACGGAACACCTACAACCTCTCGAACGGTTTGCCGTGGTCTGGACGCCTGGATTGTGGAAATCGAAATTATCAATATCCAGAGTTTTACTCTCCTGAACTGGTTCAAGCCGGTACCGGGTCTGTACGTTTGCAAGGAACTTTTGACACCGTCAAAATCAAGCTCTCCCACCATGCCGTTCCTTTCAGTGCTTTTGAAGGAGCTGGAGCAGCCATTTACGCAAATAACGCCGATAAACCCGGCTACGGGCCTGCCTATGGAGATGGAATTAACGGTTATAACGTCTTGAACAATAAACCGATTATGATCGGCAATCAACAAGCTAGTAATCAAGAGAATCTTGACTTTTTCCGGCTGAGTTTCCGTCTTCCCAAGAGTGCCCAGATTTCCGGAAAAGTTTGGAATGATACCAACAAAGACGGTATGCAATCTGCTACTGAGAGCAAGGTTGCTGGGGTTACGGTTAAGCTGCTAGACGAGCAAGGCAATCCGGCAGTTGACGCTAGCGGAAACCCGGTTGCCGATGTGGTAACCGACGATCAAGGTGCTTACTCTTTCACCAATCTAGCTGCTGGTAATTACAAAGTACGGTTCGTACCTCCCGCCGGGCAAAAGCTCACTTTACAAGGTGAGGGCGCAGCTGAAGTTAATTCCGATGCCGATCCTGACACTATGACTTCTGAGATTATTCCGTTGCAAATCAATGAGCATCAACAGAACATTGATGCTGGTTTGGTGCCGGTTGAGAAGTTTAAGGTGACTCATAAGTTTGAGTCGGCTACTGCTGGTATGGATTTGCCTAAGGATGTGTTGGATTTGGTTCCGGCGGATCAGCCGGATAAGGCTGATGGTTCTAAGGTGACTCCGACTGCTCCGGCTAAGACTGAGGTTAAGGTTGCTGGTGGTACTTGGAAGTTTGATCCGGGTTATACCGAGAAGGACGCTACTATTGAGGGTGCTGACCATGAGTTTGTTGGTAAGTGGACTTTTGTAGCTGATCCGGTTGAGAAGTTTAAGGTGACTCATAAGTTTGAGTCGGCTACTGCTGGTATGGATTTGCCTAAGGATGTGTTGGATTTGGTTCCGGCGGATCAGCCGGATAAGGCTGATGGTTCTAAGGTGACTCCGACTGCTCCGGCTAAGACTGAGGTTAAGGTTGCTGGTGGTACTTGGAAGTTTGATCCGGGTTATACCGAGAAGGACGCTACTATTGAGGGTGCTGACCATGAGTTTGTTGGTAAGTGGACTTTTGTAGCTGATGCAGCTGTAGTAACTAACTTCGTTGACGAGAACGGAAAAGTTATTTCCGCTCAGCAAAAGGGTGCCAACCCACAGCACGCCATTAAAGGATATAAGTACGTGCGCACAGTTACAGATGAAGACGGTAACGTCACCCACATCTATAAGAAACTGCCCGCACCCACTGCTAATCCGACCACACCCACAAACCCGGGTGAATCGCTACGCAAAACTGGTAGTGGAACTGGAGTTGTTCTAGCGATCGCGCTAGCAGCTTTGAGCGTTGGAGGAGTCGCAACTGCGCTCCGCCGCCGTCACAGCTAGTATCGCGTAACTGGAAAACCAGCTGACAAGTTAATAGAAAACTAAATAATACTGGTGGGGAGCTATGATGGCTCCCCACCAGTGTTTTTATCTAAGTGGGCGTTAGAGCGTAAGCTATACGCTGAATCCAGATGCTCACCACAGAAGTACAGCCGTGATTAAGCAGTCGGCTTTGTTTTGAAAATAGCCGTATAAGGCTCTTACTTTACTAGGGTTGGTAATCCTACCCCAGGTAGTAGATTTGGCGTTTTAACCCGCTACCAGAAGCGTCTCGCTTATCAGTTACTTCTGGCACCGGCAGCGGAGATCCATCTTTTGTGAGGGCGCGCGGGGGAGTGGCAGTAATCGCCGCCAATGCCAAGCGGCTCTCTCCCTTTAGGAAACGTTGGCAACGTACCCCCTGCCCGGCGCGTCCCTTCTGCGGATACTGCAGCAAGGGAGTGACTTTGGCGCTGGTTTGTCCGCTTCCCGACCCGGAAGTAGCAATTCCCGCTACCGTTACTACCAGGGAAGACTCTAAATTATCGGTGCTAACCAAAGCGGCGGTGATTATTTGATCGCCCTCGGAAAGTTTCATCCCGGAAATACCTTGACCCGAGCGTCCCTGGGGACGCACTTTATCCGCGGGGGTACGCAGCAGCTGCGCTGCCGAAGAAATCAGTACAAAAGCGCCATCATCACCGCCACTGCCGGCGGCTACTACCTGATCGCCGGATTCCAGCGTGATTATCGAATAAGAATCTTGAGTAGCCAGCACCTGAGGCCGAATCCGTTTAATCACCCCACCGGAGGTGGCAGCCCACCAGGTAGGGCCGTCCTCAGCAAGGGGAACCAGACCCACTACTTCCTCGCCGTCCTCGAGGGGCAGCAGCCGTGAAATCGGAGGCGTGCCGCGCAGGGAGGGCGCCGCTGCCGAACGCACCAAAGCGGGCACTTCCAGGGCAGTCAGCTTATACAAAGTGCCATGGGAAGTAACTGCTCCCACCTGGCCGCGGGCAGTAGTAAGGGCAGTGGAAATAATGGTATCCCACGGTTCGCGCCCCTCATCATGGGATAAAGCTTCATGCCCGGGGAAGCGTGCCACCAGGCCGCCTGCCCCTAAGACTACGGTTGCTGGCTCATCCGGGATCTCCAAGGGGGTGTCTTGATCGGCCGTTAACTGGGCGGCGCCCTCTTCTTCCAGCAGCACTGTCCGCCGGGGATCAGAACGTTTTTGAGCCACTTCCCGCAGCTCGCTGGCCACCAACTCCTGGCGTTTTTCCCGCGAAGCAATCAGGGCTTCCAATTCGGCAATTTCTGCGGTTAAGCGGTCACGCTCTGCCTCTAATTCCAGACGAGAAAACTTCGTTAACCTGCGTAGCTGCAGGGACAAGATATGTTCAGCTTGCACCTCATCTAAATCAAAAGCCTCCATCAGGCGGGATTTTGCCTGGGCGGAGTCCTCGGAGGCACGAATAATCTGAATGACATCATCGATATCGAGGACTGCGATCAGCAAGCCGCGTACCAAATGTAGCCGTTCTTGCCGTTTACGCAGGCGATACTGGCTGCGGCGCATCACGATCTCCATGCGGTGATCCAAAAACACCTGCAGCATTTCTTTTAGACCCAGAGTGCGTGGCTGCCCATCTACCAGTGCCACCGCGTTAATCCCGAAAGAATCTTCCATGGGAGTATGTTTGAACAGGGAAGCGCGCACTGCCTCCGGGTTAAACCCGGATTTTACCTCGATAACTAGGCGCAAATCATGTTCGCGGTCAGTTAAGTTAGTGACTGCGGAAATTCCCTTTAACCGGCCTTTTTGTACCCCGTCCTTGATTTTTTCAATCACTTTTTCCGGGCCCACCATATAGGGTAGCTCGGTGACCACAATCCCCATCTTCCGGGCGCTAACTCGCTCAATCGAGGTCTTAGCGCGGGTGCGGAAAATCCCCCTGCCAGTCTCATAGGCTTGGCGAATCCCGTCCAGCCCCACAATGATTCCGCCTCCCGGCAAGTCAGGTCCGGGAATAAAACGCATTAAATCTTCGGTGCTAGCCTCAGGGTTTTCTAGCAGATGTATTGCGCCCGCCACGGTTTCCCCCAGGTTATGGGGGGCAATATAGGTGGCCATACCCACGGCAATTCCGTTAGCCCCATTAACTAACAAATTCGGGAATGCTGCGGGCAGCACTGCTGGCTGCAAGAACTGGTTATCGTAGTTGGGTATAAAATCTACGACGTCCTCATCGAGATTGGACACCATATCTTGCGCGGTCGGAGCCATCCGCACTTCCGTATAGCGCGCCGCCGCCGGACCGTCATCTAGCGAACCGAAGTTTCCGTGCCCATCCACCAGCGGCATCCGCAGGTTAAAGTCTTGTGCCAGGCGCACAATCGCGTCATAGATAGCGCTGTCACCGTGAGGGTGGAGCTTACCCATAACTTCGCCCACTACGCGCGAGCTTTTCACATGCCCCTTATTAGGCCAGAGCCCCATTTCGCTCATCATATAGACGATGCGCCGCTGCACCGGCTTTAAACCATCCCGGGCATCGGGCAGGGCGCGCGCATAAATCACCGAATAGGCGTACTCCAAGAAGGAGGTGCGCATCTCCTCGGAAACGTCAATATGAGTAATCTTTTCCTCTACAGTATCCGGGGAGGAGGGCGCCGCTTTTTTTCGCTGCGGACGGGCAGTCACAGTTTTCGTGGGCGAGCTTACCGGTTTTTCTTTATTGTCTGGTTGGTCGAGGGCATCCGCTGCAGGCATGGCTGCAGAAAACAGATCAGGCTGACGGGGTTCATTCGACTTTTCGCTCACCCTAATATCAAAGCAAAAAACGAGGCACTAGTCAGATTCGGCTCGCGGATATGAGAAGATAAGAGGTATGGGTCACCGTGAGAAAACCACTACTGGAATGCGGATATGGGATATTTTACCCACGCTGTTCGGGGCGCTTAACTGGCGGGAAGAAACCGATTTTTCGGATGTACTGCGGCCAGCAATTGGGGAAAATAGGCGCCGGTTATGCCTAGTCGCCATTGATGGTATGGGTCAGCAGCTGCTATTGTCGCGGCGCGGACATTTACCCTTTATGCGCCCCTATCTTACGCAGACACCGGACACGCTCGGCCAAGCGCTGCGAACCTGCGTGCCGTCTACTACGGTGGCTGCTCTGACCAGCCTCCATACCGGTCTTTCACCTGCCCAAACCGGGATGCTCGGGTATCAGTGTTGGGATCCAGTTGCTAGGCGGGTGTTGAACTTAATTACTTTTGAAGGCTATGGGCGCTCGGCTCAATCCTGGTGTGACCAGCCGACTCATTTTACTTATGCCCGAAATAGCGGTCTAGAGTCCCTGGCTCTCGTCCCGCCTGACTTTGTGGGTTCTAAGCTTAGTGACATCACTTTGCGCGACGCGAACTTAAAGGTGTCCACGAAGCTTTCTGAGCGTTGCGCCCAGGCTGCTACAGCTTTTAAACAGGGGGCGGATTATGTATATCTTTACTGGTCACAACTTGATCATTGGGGGCATAATCTGGGCTGGTCTCATCCCTGCTGGTTACAAGAATTGGAGGCAATTGACCGGGCATTGTCGGAACTGCGTGCGCAGTTACCCCCTGACGTACTGTTGGCGATAACCGCAGATCACGGCATGGTTAATGTTACTGACGCTTCCACGGTTGATTTAGCCGAGTCAGAGCTAGCCTCCCAGGTGGCAGCGATCTCCGGAGAGCCGCGCGCCCTCCACATTCACCTTAAAGAAAAATATCTAGGTCAGGACCCTGCCGGTAATCGCACCCGGAAGGCTCCTGATGCGTTGGTGCTGGTACAGTGGCAAAAACTACTTGCCGGACGCGGTCAGATAATAGCTGACTACCGCCAGATTTACGGTGATATTAGCGAACCGGATCGTATCGGGGACTTCACCATTTTTGCGAAGGAAAACTATCAGTTTGTAGATTCTCGTTTTCATAGCCGGGGAGTTTTGCAAATGGTAGGAGTCCATGGCTCGCTTACCCCGGCGGAAATGGAAATCCCCCTAATTCTGGTTTAAACAGTAAGACCTGCAGCCTAGTAGGACGTATTCGAGTACTTACCGCGGCTTAGTACCAAAGACAATATCGTCCCAGCTGGGGATAGATTTACGGTGGGAACGTCGATGTTTACCTTTGATTTTTGGGGTTTTTTCCCCGGAAGCCAGGATGGTTTTATCGTTTTCTTCAACGTTTTCCATTCCCGGCAGGACGAGAGCTTCCTGTCCGGGGTCAGCGCTGGGGGGAGG
>OENY01000379.1_pt1 | contig 11470 bp, 10 predicted proteins | sample 1539391 | NCBI WGS metagenome assembly OENY01 (sample SAMN03777356, study PRJEB22549) | human gut metagenome | biome: gut; feature: infant; material: feces | host: Homo sapiens | collected 2013-11-24 | reverse complement strand
ACTAAAGATTTTGATGGAAGTTATAACTTCATCTTTGCAGGTGATCCACAAATTGGAGCAAGTGGTAGTGCTTCAAAAGATACAGAAGGATGGGATAAAACATTAAGTGATTCAATTAATAAGTTTAATCCAAACTTCATTCTTTCAGCTGGTGACCAAGTTAATACTGCAAGTGACGAGAATCAATACAGTGGCTACTTAGAGCATGAAGAATTAACAAGTGTACCTCAGGCAACAACAATCGGAAATCATGATAGTAGTTCAAATGCTTATACACAACATTTCAATTTGCCAAATGAAACTGCTAAAGGGGAAACTGCAGCAGGAACTGATTATTGGTATGTTTATAATAATACTTTATTTATGAATATCAATACAAATAATACAAGTACCGCAGAACACAAAGCATTTATGAAAGAAGCAATTAAGGAAAATCAAGATGTTCGTTGGAAAGTAGTTGTTTTCCATCACTCAGTTTATTCAGTTGCTTCTCATTCAGTAGAGAGTTCTATTTTAAAACGTCGTGAAGAATTAACACCTGTATTTGATGATTTAGATATTGATGTTGTTTTAATGGGACATGACCATGTTTATGTACGTAGTAATATGATGAAAGGAATGAAAGTTAGTCAAGAAACAAAGGATTTAACTAGTGTAACAGATCCTGAAGGAATCTTATATTTAACTGCCAATTCAGCAAGTGGCAGCAAGTATTATGATATCAAGACTAATATTAGTACTGACTTTGTTGCTAAAATGGATCAATCAAAACAACGTTCAATTTCAAATATTGAAGTTAGTGAAAATAGTTTTAAAGTAACAACTTATTTATACAACAGTAATGATAATCAATGGTCAACTTTAGATGAATTCACTATTAATAAATCAGTTGAAACAAACAATCAAGAAATTACATTAGTACCAGAAGAAACAGCAAATGATATTAGAGTAGTTGCTCCAGTAGGAACAGTTGAAAAAAACAGTACTTTATCAGCAGTTGAAGTGAATGAGGGTGACTTATATCAAGGAATTAAAAATACCTTAAATACTATTTTAGGTAGTGATAAGGATTTTAAAGTATTTGATCTATCACTAATCAAAAATGGAAATATTATAAATCCATTAGGAAAGGTTCAATTATCATTAGCACTACCAGAGGGATATGATGCTAGTAAGTTATTGATCTATCAAGTACAAGATAGTCAAAACAATGATATAACACTAAATTCGATTACATATACAATTAAAGATGGACGGATTATTATTGAAACAGCTTCATTAGGACAATTTGTTTTAGTTAACAATGTAGAAAATAAAAAGCCAGATACAGGTAATGGTTCAAATACTAATCTTCCGACAGTTAAGCCATCAAATACAAATAATTCTACTACAACGACAAATAATAAGGTTGTAACCGGTGATAATAGTAATCTTATTGCTTGGGGAACATTATTGTTTACAGCTTTGGGATGTTCATTAGTTGCTTATAAATCAAAAAAAGAAGAAAAGTTAAAATAACTAGTGGTAATCATTGATTACCACTAACTTTTATTAGAGGTCATTTATGAAGATATTTAATGAATTAAAAGAGAATCGTGTTGTTATTATCATTATGCTCATTACGATAATTGCAGCTGGTTTTTTTAATCAATATTTAGCTAAGGATTATTCTCGGGTTAATAACGATTCAACTGATTTTGTTAGCGGGAAGATAGTAGAAATAACGAGCAGTAATCTTGAATATGATCAAGATTTAAAAATAAATCTTGGAAAACAAGTAGTTGTGGTTGAGATTCTTGAAGGAAAAAGTGCAGGAAAAAGAGTAGAGATCGATAATTATCTAACAGCTGCTCATAATGTTGAAGTTGCGATTGGCTCGAAAGTGATTATCTCAGCTGATGAACCAGATGGAATAGACTCGTATTATACGGTTTATAATTTTGATCGTGGCTTAGGAATGATTATTTTTACTTGTGTATTATTGCTTGTTATCATTGCAATTGGGCGCGGAAAAGGGGTTAAAGCAATCTTAGGATTAGCTTATACATTATATTTAGTAATTTTTCTATTACTGCCAACTGTATTTTCAGGTTACTCACCAGTATTAATGAGTATTATCTGTGTTGCTTTATCAACGATTGTTACATTAATGTTGTTAAATGGTGCTTCTAAAAAGACTTATAGTGCAATTGTGGCAACAGTTTTAGGGGTAGTTTTATCGGCAGGGGGATTTTATTTAATGTCATTAGTACTAAAAGTTAATGGTTTTAGTGTTGATGAGGCAGAAAGCCTTGTGTTAATTAATCAAGCTACGGGATTATCGATTAAAGATATTTTATTTGCAGGAATTTTAATTTCATCATTAGGGGCAATTATGGATGTTGGAATGTCAATTGTTTCTGCCTTATCAGAATTATTTCATCATCAGCCAAACTTGACTCAAAAACAAATTTTTGATTCAGGAATAGAAATTGGTAAAGATATGATTGGTACGATGACAAATACCTTGATTTTAGCATTTACTGGTAGTGCATTTGTTTCATTATTAGTCTTATTTTCATACAATGTCGACATTAAACAACTATTAAGTTCTAATTATATTGCAATAGAATTTGCTCAAGGAATTGCTGGTACTTTAGGAATCGTATTAACTGTTCCAATTGCTTCGTTTATTAGTGCCTGGGCATTAACTAATAAAAAGAGTAATAACAATTTTTTCAAGAGTTGAAAAAAATTTTGTAATATCTGAATAATCAGTTAAAATGTACATGACATAAACAAGGAGGTATTATATGAGTTTTCCAAAAGAATTTTTATGGGGTGGTGCAACTGCTGCTAACCAATTAGAAGGTGGTTGGAACGAAGGTGGAAAAGGAATTTCATGCCCTGACATTTGTACTGGTGGAAGCCATACTCAAAGTAAAAGAATTACACCAACATTAGAAGAAGGGACTTTCTATCCATCACATATGGCAATTGATCATTATCATCGTTTCAAAGAAGATATTGCTTTATTTGCTAAAATGGGATTTAAAGTATATCGTTTTTCAATTGCTTGGACAAGAATTTTTCCTAATGGTGACGAAACAACACCAAATGAAGAAGGATTAAAATTTTATGAAGATTTAATTGATGAATGCTTAAAATATAATATTGAACCATTGATCACAATCTCACATTATGAAGTACCGTTTGGTTTAACAAAGAAATGCAATGCTTGGGCATCACGAGAAATGATTGACTATTACATGAATTATTGTAAAACTATTTTTGAACGCTATAAAGGTAAAGTAAAATATTGGTTAACTTTTAATGAAATTAATAGCGCAACGATGCCAATGGGAGCTTTTTTATCACAAGGAATTTTAAATGAACAAGAAAAAAGCACTGATTTTACAAATCAGGTTGATGATTCCCAATTACGTTTTCAAGGATTGCATCATCAATTTATTGCTAGTGCTAAAGCAGTTCAATTAGCCCATGAAATTGATCCTGATTATAAAGTTGGTAATATGATGATTTATGCAACATCATATCCATTAACTTGTGATCCTGATGATATCATTAAAAATCAACAACAAAATCATATCATGAACTATTTCTGTAGTGATGTTCAATGCCGTGGATATTATCCAACATACATGAAGCGTTATTTTAAAGAAAATAATATTGAAGTAACGATGGAGCCTGGGGATGAAGAAATATTAAAAGCTGGACCAGTTGATTTCTATACATTCTCATACTATATGTCAGTATGTCAAACAGCCGATCCAACTAAAGGGGCTGGTGAAGGTAATATTTTAGGCGGTGTAGCAAATCCATATTTAAAAGCATCTGATTGGGGATGGCAAATTGATCCTAAAGGATTACGTTATTCACTAAATGAAATCTATGATCGTTATCAAATTCCAGTAATGGTAGTTGAAAATGGTCTAGGAGCATATGATGAAATCGAAGCAGATGGTTCAATTAATGATGATTACCGGATTGATTATTTGAGAAGTCACATTGAACAAATGCATGAAGCAATTCTAGATGGTGTGGATTTAATTGGTTATACACCATGGGGATGTATTGATTTGGTATCTGCATCAACAGGAGAATATGCTAAGCGTTATGGTTTCATTTATGTTGAAAGATATGATGATGGAACAGGTGATTTTTCAAGAAGAGAGAAAAAATCATTTAATTGGTATAAAAAAGTTATTGAAACTAATGGTGAAGATTTGGGATAATAGATGTGCATAGCACATCTATTATTTTTATGGAGGAAAAATGAAAACTAAAGGATATTTTTTAACAATTTTATCAGCAGTTATTTTTGGCTTTACCCCGATTCTTGCTAAAATAACTTATTCAATGGGGGAGCAATGGAATTACAATGGCCTTTTTTCGACATTTATTTGTAATACCAATCTTATTTTTAATTATGAAATGCCAAAGATTGCCTTATAAAATAACTTTACATCAGTTAAAGAATATTTGTTTAGTAGGAATTATTGGTAATGCTTTGACTGTAGCGGCACTATATACTTCATACAGTTTTATTCAAGTTGGGAGTGCTACGGTACTTCATTTTCTTTACCCGATGTTTGTTTCATTAATATGTTTCTTTTATTATAAAGAGAGATTATCTAAAGCTGTTAAAATATGTTTAGGAACAGCTAGTTTTGGAATTTTATTTTTTATCGAATTGGGTGGTTCATCTTTTTTAGGACTATTTTTGGCTCTGTTTTCAGGTATAACATTTGCTTATTATATGGTTGGTATTGAAAAGTTAGGATTACAGTCTTTGAATCCTTATGTATTAAATTTCTATTTTGCAATCGTTATTTCAATCTCATTATTAATGATTGGACTGATCAGTGGTCAGCTTGAACTGATTTTACCAGTTGAAGCATATGGCTATTCTTTCTTGATTGCAGTTTTAACATCAATCGTTGGAATTATCTGTTTACAACAGGGGGTTAGATATTTAGGTGCAGCTACAGCGTCAATCTTAAGTATGTTTGAACCGGTAACAAGTGTTATTTTTGGGATTATTATTCTCCATGAACAGTTAACAATCGTTAAATTAATTGGATGTTTCATTATTTTAAGTGCAATTACTGGTCTGATTGTTTTTAATGGGAAGCAAACTGAATAATTTTTAAGTAGGAGGAAAACTTCTGCTTTTTTATTTATGTTTAAAAAAACAAGTAATAATAATTATATATGGTGTTTAAACGAGTTGTTTGTGATAAAATTATAAATAGGAAAAGTTACGCAGGGGGATTTTTTAATCGTCCCTATTTTTGTTTAGAAAGGAGCACTTTATGGAAGACATAATTATTATTGGAGCGGGAGTAACGGGCTGTGCGATTGCTCGTGAATTGTCTCGAGATCAACGCAAAATTCTTGTTCTTGAAAAAGGTAGTGATGTTTGTGTAGGTACATCTAAAGCCAATTCTGGAATTGTTCATGCTGGTCACGATGCTAAACCCGGAACCTTGAAAGCAAAATTAAATTTAGAAGGGAATTTAATGATGCCGCAGTTAGCTAAAGATTTAGATATTCCCTTTGTCCAAAATGGTTCATTAGTATTATGTTTTGATGAAAGTCAATTTGAAGCTTTGGAAGAATTATACCAGCAAGGCTTAATAAACAGGGTAAAAGGATTGAAAGTTTTAGATACTAAAGAATTACTTGAGATGGAACCAAATTTAAATCCTAATGTTTTAAAAGGTCTTTATGCTCCAACTGGTGGCATTATTTGCCCTTTTGATCTTGTTTTGGCATTAGCCGAAAATGCTTATGCTAATGGTGTGAAATTTAAATTTACTCAAGAAGTTGTGGGAATTGAAAAAAATATTGATCATTATATTGTTAAAACTATGGATAAGTGTTATCAAAGTAAGATTGTTATTAATGCTGCGGGAGTTAATTGTGATTTGATTCATAACCTAATTTGCAATGAGAAAATGAAAATAGTTCCACGTAAAGGGCAATATGTTTTATTTGATAAAACCGTTGGCTCAATGGTAAGCAAAACGATTTTTCAATTACCGACTAAGTTAGGAAAAGGGGTATTGGTTACTCCAACTGTACATGGTAATTTAATGATTGGTCCTGATGCAATTGATTGTAATCGTGAAGAGATCAATACAACGATGGAAGGACAAAAGGATATTGTTGATCGCGCATCTTTAAGCATTAAGCAGGTTCCTTATGCAAATCAAATAACTTCTTTTGCTGGATTAAGGGCTCATAATACAACAGAAGATTTTATAATTAAAGAGGATCTAGATAATCCAGGATATTTTGATGTGGCGGGAATTGAATCACTGGGATTAACAAGTGCTCCAGCGATTGGCAAATATGTTTATGATTTAGTTGGCGAAAAGTATCCTGCAAAAGCTAAAGAGAATTTTATTAAATATCGCAAAGGAATTACTAAGGTGATGGAATTGCCACTTGAAAAACGTAACCAATTGATTGCAAAGAATCCATTGTATGGCCAAATAGTATGTTTTTGTGAAAATGTTAGTGCTGGAGAGAAATAATTGAAGCAATAAATCGTCCACTATCCCCAACTACGATCGATGGATTAAAAAGACGAATTCGTGTCGGGATGGGAAAATGTCAATCCGGTTTTTGTTTAAATAAATCAATGAAATTATTAAGTCAGGAATTAAATAAGGATATTTTTACTATTACTAAAAATGGTAAACATTCAACCTATTTGGTGGGATTAAATAAGGAGGTCAATCATGAATAAAGATTTAGTGATTATTGGTGGTGGACCGGCGGGAATGGCCGCTGCTTTAGGGGCATATGAAGCAGGTGTAAAAGATTTAATTATTATTGAGCGTGATGAGTGTTTAGGGGGAATCTTAAATCAATGTATTCATAATGGTTTTGGTTTACATACATTTAATGAGGAATTAACTGGTCCGGAATATGCTGAACGCTATCGACGTCAAATAGATGAATTAAAAATACCCTATCTATTAAATACAGTAGTAATTGACTTGAATGACAAGGTTATAACTGCGATGAATGGAACAAGTGGGACATTTATGATTCATGCTAAGGCAATAATTTTAGCTATGGGATGTCGTGAACGGAGTCGTGGGGCATTAAATATTCCTGGTTACCGTCCAAGTGGTATTTATAGTGCTGGGACAGCGCAATATTTTGTTAATATTGATGGCTATATGCCGGGGGAAGAAGTAGTAATTCTTGGTTCAGGAGATATTGGCTTAATAATGGCACGAAGAATGACACTTGAAGGTGCAAATGTAAAGATGGTTATCGAACTAATGCCGTATTCTAGTGGGTTGAAACGTAATATTGTTCAATGTTTAGATGATTATAATATTCCTTTAAAGTTGTCACATACAATTATTGATATTGAAGGAAAGGAACGACTTGAGGCTGTTATTGTTGCAAAGGTGGATGAAAATCTTAACGTAATAGAAGGCAGTCAGGAACGCGTTTGTTGTGATACATTATTACTCTCGGTAGGGTTGATTCCTGCTAATGAAATTAGTACTAAAGCTAATGTTATGCTTTCAAGTTTAACTAAGGGAGCGATTGTTGATGATTATTTGCAGACAAATCAACCGGGGATATTTGCCTGTGGTAATGTTCTGCATGTTCATGATTTAGTTGATTATGTATCTAATGAGGCAAAGCTGGCGGGAATAAATGCGGCTAAATATTTGCGAGACCATCTTGTTTTGTGTCAAACTATTACGATTTCATATGAATGTGGTATTCGCTATGTAGTTCCTTCAGTAATTCATCCTAATAATGACGATAATGTTATTGTTCGTTTTAGAGTTGATAAGGTTTATCAAAATAAATATCTATCATTGTATCTAGATGGTGATAGGAAGATTCATCAACGTAAATTAGTACTTGCACCTGGTGAAATGGAACAAATTGTAATAAAAAAAGACTGGTTAAACGAACATATTAAAAAAATCTTAATTACATTGGAGGATGAATGATATGGAAGTGATTAAACTGACTTGTATAAATTGTCCGTTAGGGTGTGCTTTAGAAGTTCGGTATATTGATGAGGAATATGTGGTTACAGGTAATCGTTGTATCCGTGGTAAAAAATATGCACTAGCAGAAATTTCTAATCCTACTAGAATTCTAACAACGACAATTAGAGTGAAAAATAGTCCTTATATGTTAAGTGTTAAGAGTAATGGGGGAATTGCCAAAGATAAAATTTTTGAATGTATACAGATACTAAAGGAAATCGAAGTACAAGCCCCAATTAGTATGAATGAAATAATTGTTGCTAATATTTTAGATAGTGGGATAGATATTGTTGCAACAAAATCGATTGGAGGAGATGAGCTTTATGGCTAAATATGTAATGGCTTTAGACCAAGGAACGACTAGTTCACGTTGTATTTTATTTGATCAAAAAGGAAATATAAGTGCGATGGCTCAACGTGAGTTTAAACAAATTTTTCCTCAACCAGGCTGGGTAGAACATAATCCTATGGAAATTTGGTCTTCACAATTAGCAGTAGCCAGTGAAGCAATGGCATTGAATAATACTAAAGCTGACGAAATTGCAGGAATAGGAATAACTAATCAGCGAGAAACTACAATTGTTTGGAATAAAGATACTGGGGAGCCTATTTATAATGCGATTGTTTGGCAATGTCGAAGAACTGCAGCAATGATTGAGCAGTTAAAAAAAGATGGTTTAGAAGAAATGGTTATTGCTAAGACTGGTTTAATTCCTGACGCATATTTTTCGGCTTCGAAAATTGCTTGGATCCTAGAAAATGTCGATGGCGCTCGAGAATTAGCCAATCAAAATAAATTACTATTTGGTACTGTTGATACTTGGCTGATTTATAATTTAACAGGTGGTAAAATTCATGTCACTGATTATACAAATGCTTCAAGAACTATGTTGTTTGATATCCACCAGCTGTGCTGGGATGATGAATTATTAGCATATTTCAAAATACCTAAGAGTATGTTGCCTGAAGTTAAACCATCAAGTTGCGTTTATGGATATACAAAAGAAGGAATTTTGGGTGGACATATTCCTGTTTCGGGTGCTGCTGGAGATCAGCAGGCAGCTTTATTTGGACAATGTTGTTATGAACCGGGAGAAGCTAAAAATACTTATGGAACAGGGTGTTTTTTGCTAATGAACACTGGTAATGAAATATATCATTCTAAAAACGGATTGATTACAACGATTGCAGCAAGTGATAACAATGAAGTTAGTTATGCTTTAGAGGGCAGTGTTTTTGTTGGCGGAGCAGTAATGCAATGGTTGCGTGATGGCCTTAGAATGTTAAAAAGTACACCTCAGTCAAGCGATTATGCTAATCGAGTTGAAGATACTAATGGTGTCTATTTAGTGCCGGCCTTTACAGGAATGGGTGCTCCATATTGGGATCCTTATGCTCAAGGAACTATTGTTGGACTGACAAGAGGTTGCAGTAAAGAACATTTTATTAGAGCAGCTTTAGAATCTATTGCATATCAAACTAATGATGTTTTAAAAGCAATGCAAGAAGATACTGGGATTGAGTTGAGATGTTTAAAAGTAGATGGTGGGGCAAGTCAAAATGATTTTCTAATGCAATTTCAAAGTGATATATCAAATTGTAAAGTTCATCGTCCACAGGTTGTAGAAACGACAGCATTAGGAGCAGCATATTTGGCAGGTTTAGCAACAGGTTTTTGGGCTAGTAAAGAGGAGATAAAGAATAATTGGAAATTAAATTATGAATTTGTTCCAAGGATCAACAAATCTAGACGTGAAAAAAGTCTGGAAGGATGGGCTAAGGCTGTACGTTTTGCGTTAATGTGGAAAGATGCTTAGGAGAGCAAGGCTCTCTTTTTTATTTTAGTAGTTATAGTTTCCTAATTTTTTGGTGCATATCAGTTGTAAATAAATACAAATGATGGGTATGATAATAATATAAAAAATAAGGAGACTGAAAAAATGAGTAAAATTATTGTTATTGGGGCAAATCATGCAGGAACAGCTGCGATTAATACGATTCTAGATAACTATGAAGATGACGTAGTTGTTTTTGATGGAAACAGCAATATTAGTTTTTTAGGGTGTGGAATGGCATTATGGATCGGAAAACAAATTGATGGACCAGAAGGACTATTTTATTCAAGTAAAGAATTATTGGAAGAAAAAGGTGCAATTATATACATGGAAACGATAGTGGAACATGTTGACTATGAAAAAAAGATTGTCTATGCAAAAGGTAAGGACGGTAAAGAGTATCAAGAAAGTTATGATAAATTAATTTTAGCATGTGGATCTTTACCAATGCGTCCAACGATTCCTGGTAGTGATTTAGAAAATGTTCAAATGGTAAAATTATATCAAAATGCTCAAGATGTAATTGAAAAATTAAATAATCCTGAGTTAAAAAACATTGTAGTAGTTGGTGGTGGCTATATTGGTGTAGAACTGGCTGAGGCATTTAGACGTTGTGATAAAGAGGTTACTTTAATTGATTGTGCTGATACTTGCCTTGGAGCGTATTATGACCATTCATTTACTGATTTAATGAATCAAAATTTAACAGAACATGGAATTAAATTGGCATTCAATCAATCTGTTTTAGAAATTAAGGGTAATCAAAAAGTTGAATCAGTTGTAACAGATAAAGGTGAATATGCTGCAGATATGGTTATTTTAGCGGTTGGCTTTAAACCTAATAATGAGTTAGGAAAAGATGTACTTAAACTATATTCTAACGGGGCATATTTAGTAAACAAAAAACAAGAAACATCATTAAAAGATGTGTATGCAATTGGCGATTGTGCGACTGTTTATGATAATACGATTGATGATGTTAACTATATCGCATTGGCAACAAATGCAGTTCGTTCGGGAATTGTTGCTGCTCATAATGTTTGTGGTCAACCACTAGAAAGTATTGGAGTTCAAGGCTCAAATGGAATTTGTATCTATGATTTAAAGATGGTATCAACGGGGTTAACTTTATCAAAAGCAAAAAAATTAGGTTTTAAGGCTACTTCAGTATCATATCGTGATCTTCAAAAACCGGCATTTATAAAAGAAAATCAAGAAGTAATGATAGAAATTGTTTATGATGAAGAAACAAGGCGGATTTTAGGGTGTCAAATGGCATCAAAATATGATATTTCGATGGGAATTCATATGTTCTCATTAGCGATTCAAGAGCATTTGACAATTGATAAATTGGCATTGCTTGATATCTTCTTCTTGCCACATTTTAATCAACCTTATAATTATATAACAATGGCTGGATTAACTGCTAAATAGAAATAACAAAAATACATCTCAATGATTTGCATCAAAAGCAATTTTTGGATGTATTTTTATTGTGCTGAAGTATCTATGTTAATCAATATTATGAGGTATAGAAAATGAATAATATTGTGCAGAAATAATTGAGAAGAAATTCTCACAACAGAATAAAGTGCTTGG
>OENY01000374.1_pt1 | contig 11546 bp, 8 predicted proteins | sample 1539391 | NCBI WGS metagenome assembly OENY01 (sample SAMN03777356, study PRJEB22549) | human gut metagenome | biome: gut; feature: infant; material: feces | host: Homo sapiens | collected 2013-11-24 | reverse complement strand
GAGCTGGTGGAACGTCGGAGCGTCGTTCTCGCTGCCGATCGACGAGATATTCAACCGCCGCAACAAGATCAAGCAGCAGAAACGGCGCATCGAACAGGTCGAGCTGGACACGGAACGCTGGCTCGAAGAGCAGCGCATCAAGGTCATCCAGCAATACACGCTGGCCGTCCAGCAGCTTTCGGTCCTGCGGAGCGCCGTCGAAGCCATGGTCACGGCGCAGGCGCAGTACCGCCTGAGCGAAGCCGACTTCATCAACGGCAAACTCGACGCCCAGACGCTGAGCCGCCAGAAAAACATCGAAAACGTGGCCATCCGCGAGTATGAAGAGGTCCGCCGGAGCCTGAACAACGCCCTGCTGACGCTCGAAGTGCTCACCCGAACGCCGATCATCAGCAAACCGGCGCCCGCAACCGCCCCCCAAGCCCCTAAAACCGAATAGTCCATGAATTACATCGCTTATACCGCCCGGTTTCTCTACCGCATCAAGTGGTGGCTGATCCTCGCTCCGACAGTCGTAGCGCTGGCCGTCTTCTTCAAAATGGGCGCCCAGCCCCGCAACTACAAATCCATGACGACCGTCTACACGGGCATCGTTTCGGGCTACGACATCACCACCACCGAAGGCACGCGTCAGGACTGGAACATCATCAACAACGCGATGGACAACCTGATCAACATCATCCTGTCGCAGAGCACGCTCAAGAACGTCTCGATGCGCCTTTACGCGCAGGGACTCACGCACCTCGATCCGGACAACGACAACCAGTACCTGACGGCCCGCACCTCCCGGTACCTGCTGAACCGGACCCCCAAGGAGGTCATGGACCTCGTGGACCGCACCTCCGAGGAGAAGACGCTCGAAAACCTGCGCAGATTTGAGGAGGCCGACCACGACAACCACGTATACGGCATGTTCCACTGGAACCCGCCCTACTACAGCTATCAGGCGCTGAGCCAGATCAAGGTCAAGCGCGTCACCAGCAGCGACATGCTCGAAATCAGCTACGAGAACGACGACCCGTACATCGTCTACAACACGCTGGTGATCCTCAACGACGAATTCGTCAAGCAGTACCGGGACCTGCGCTTCGGCGAGACGAACAACGTGATCGCCTACTTCGAGTCCGAACTGGCCCGCGTGGGCAAGAACCTGCGAGAGCTGGAGGATTCGCTGCGCGACTACAACGTCGAGCACAAGGTGATCAACTACGACGAGCAGACCAAGCATATCGCCGCCCTGTCGCGCGACTACGAACTGCGCTACGAGGAGATCCTGCTCAACTTCGAGAGCGCCGAGAAACTGCGCAAGTCGATCGAAGAGCAACTCGAAGGGTTGCAGACCTTCCACAACAATGCGCAGTTCATCGAGAAGCTCCATACGATCGGCAGTCTCTACTCGCGCATTTCGGCGGCCGAAGCTTTCCAGCCGGCGCCCACCGAGAGCGGCGAGACGCTCTCCGACCGTCCGAGCATAGCGGCCAGTCGCAGCAATACGGGCGACCTGCGCAGGAAACTGGCCGAGGAGACCCGCAACCTGCAGGAGATAACGACCAACATCGCCAGCCAGCAGTACACCAAAGAGGGGCTTTCGACCAACTCGATCGTGGCGGAGTGGCTCGCCGCCGTACTGCTCGCCGAGAAATCGCGGGCCGAGCTGGCGGTCATGAAACTGCGCAAGACCGAACTCGACGACAAGTACACCCACTTCTCGCCCGTGGGTTCGACGCTTAAGCGCAAAGGCCGCGAGATCAACTTCTCGGAGCAGTCTTACCTCTCGATCCTCACGGCCCTCAACACGGCCCGCCTGCGCCAGAAAAACCTGCAGATGACCTCGGCGACGCTCAAGATCATCAACCCGCCGGTGCTCCCGATCAACGCCGAGCCGAACAAGCGCAGGCTTGTCGTGGCCGCGGCGTTCCTCGCCACGTTCCTCTTCGTGCTGGGATTCTTCATCCTGCTGGAACTGCTCGACCGCACGCTGCGCGACAAGGTCCGCGCCGAGCGCATCACCGGCGGCAGGGTCATCGGAGCTTTCCCCGGCAAAGGACGCTTCGGACAGCGGCGCTACGCCAAGCAGTACCGCGAAATCGCGGCGCGCTATATCGGCAACGCGGCGATCAACTATTTCGAGCCGTCGCGCCGGCCCAACATACTCAACATACTGAGCACCGAGGCCGGCGACGGCAAGAGCACGATTTCGGAACAGGTGGCCGCCTATCTGCGCGAAGCCGACATGAAAGTCCGCGTGATCTCATGGAACAAGGACTTCGACGTCGAGCAGAAATCCTACCTGCTCGCCGGAAAACTCGAAGATTTCGTGCAGGACAGACCGGGTGACCTTCCGCTCTGCGAAGCCGACGTCGTACTGGTGGAATACCCGCCCTTCTCCGACAAATCGGTACCCAAGGAGCTGCTGCGGAACGCCGCGCTGAACATCGTCATTGCCCCAGCCAACCGCACGTGGAAGGATACGGACCAGCTGCTTTTCGAGAAAACCGAGAAACTCGCGGGCCGCACGCCCGTGACCCTCTGTCTCAACTGCGCGCGCCGCGACGTGGTGCAGTCCTTCACGGGGCTGATGCCGCCCTACACCCGCATGCGCAGACTGGGTTACCAGATCAGCCAGTTCGGATTCACGGCCGTCAAATAAAAGCGCAGCCCGTTATCCGTCTCAAAAAAAGCCCGCTATGGAACGCTACGGCAGCATAACCACACCCGTCAGCATCCCCCGGTTCATCATCGGGGGCATGCTCGTCGGCGGCGTGGCCGTGGTCGCCATGGCTTTCCTCAACTACGGACTGCTCGCCGGGACCGTCGTCGCCGCCATTCCCGCCGCACTCTGCATCCTGTGGGTCACGCTGCGCAATCCTGCGCTGGCGATGCTCGGACTGTTCGTGATCAATTACTTCATCATGGGGCTGACCCGTTACGCCCACGACCTGCCGTTCGGCATGATCCTCGATGCGCTGATATTCTACAACATCCTGATAATAAGCCTGCAGGCCATGATGCACCGCATCGAATGGAAACGCGCCAGCTCCGGGCTGACCGTCGTCGCGGCGATCTGGGTGGCGTACTGCGTGCTCGAAGTGGTCAACCCCGAATCGGTTTCGGTTTCGGGATGGTTCTCGTCCGTGAGGTCCGTGGCGTTCTACTTCTTCTTTATCGTGGTGCTCACCCAGCTCACGATGAACGAATACAAGTACCTGAAATACATGCTCGTCATCTGGTCCGTCCTGACGCTGATCGCCGTGGGCAAAGCCTGCATCCAGAAGTTCTTCGGCTTCAACGCCGCCGAAAACTACTGGCTGTTCGTTCTCGGCGGACGCTCGACGCACATCATCCACAGCGGGGTCCGGTATTTCTCGTTCTTCAGCGACGCCGCCAACTTCGGCGGCTCGATGGGACTTTCGATGGTCGTCTTTTCGATCTCGGCGCTCTATTACCGCAATCCGTGGATGAAGATATACCTGCTGCTGGTCGCCGCCGCGGCCTGCTACGGCATGCTGATTTCGGGCACGCGCAGCGCGCTGGCCGTGCCGTTCGTCGGCTACACGGCCTTCATCATGATGTCGCGCAACATCAAAGTCATCGTCATGGGCGTCCTGCTGGTCATCGCGGCGTTCGTCTTCCTGAAGTTCACCTCGATCGGGCAGGGCAACGCCTTGGTCCGGCGTGCGCGCAGCGCCTTCAACTCGGAAGATCCGTCTTTCAAGGTCCGTCTTGAAAATCAGGCCAAACTGCGCGAAATAATGGCGGACAAACCCTTCGGCGCAGGCTTGGGGCACGGCGGCGGCAAAGCCAAGACTTTCACCCCGACCGCGCCGCTGTCACAGATTCCGACCGACTCGTGGTTCGTGATGATCTGGGTCGAAACGGGCGTCGTGGGCATCCTGCTGCACATCGGCATCCTGCTCTACATACTGGCGCGGGGCGCCTATCTGGTGGTCTTCAAGCTGCGGAACACGCAGCTCAGGGGATTCACGGCGGCGCTCACGGCCGGAATTTCCGGCATCGTCGTCATGGCCTACGCCAACGAGATTCTGGGACAGATACCCACGGGCGCCATCCTCTACATGAGCATGGGCTTCATCTTCCTCGCGCCGCGCTTCGACCGCGAGCTATCGCGCAAGGAGATTCTCGACAAGGCGACCGCGGCACAACAGCCCCCTCTGCGGGAAAATTACGAATGATGGAGAGGCGGATATCGGTCATATCGGTCAATTACAACGGCTACGACCTCACCTGCGCGATGATCGACTCGCTGCGGCGGCATGTCACGACTCCGCTGGAGATCGTGATCGTGGACAACGGCTCAACGCGCGACGAAGCGGCCCCGCTGCGGGAACGCTACCCCGACGTCAAGGTGCTGCGCAGCGAACGCAACTTAGGGTTCGCCGGCGGCAACAACCTCGGATTCGCGGCGGCGACGGGCGATTATCTGCTGCTGCTGAACAACGACACCGAAGTCACCGAGGACACCCTGCACTACCTCCGCGAAACCCTCGACAACGACCGCTCGATCGGCGCGGTCTGTCCGAAAATCCGGTTTTTCGCTCCTCCGCAGCATATTCAGTTCGCGGGCTACACGCCCCTGACGCGCATCACGCTGCGCAACGCCCTGATCGGCTTCGGGGAACCCGACGACGGGCGGTACGACACCCCGCACGACACGCCCTATGCGCACGGCGCGGCGATGATGGTCCGGCGCGAAACGCTCGAAAAAGCCGGACCGATGCCGGAGATCTACTTCCTCTATTACGAGGAGCTGGACTGGTCGGTACGCATCCGCGAACAGGGCCGGCGCATCGTCTACGATCCCCGCTGCACGGTATTCCACAAGGAGAGCGCGACCACGGGCCAACAAAGCCCCCTGCGGAGCTACTGCCTGACCCGCAACCGGCTGCTCTTCGCATGGCGCAACCTCCGGGGCGGCGCGCGGCTGCTTTCGGTCGCCTACCAGCTCTGCATAGCGGCGCCCAAAAACGCCGTCTCGGCGCTCGCGCACCGGCGCGGCGACCTCGCGAAAGCCGTATGCCGGGGCGTACGCGACTTCTTCACCCTGAAAAACAAGCAGGCATGACGACTCTTCTGAACATAGCCGACTGGATTTTCATCTTCGTACTGGGACTTCCGGTGCTCTATCTTTTCGTCTTCGCGCTCTTCTCGACGCGCAAAAGCATGGACGACTATCCGCAGGCCAAACGCCGGCGGAAGTTCGTGACGCTGATTCCCGCCTACAAAAGCGATGCGGTGATCGTCCGCACGGCGCAGGCGGCCCTGCGGCAGGAGTATCCCGCACAGCTGCACGAGGTGGTCGTGATCGCCGACCGGCTGAAACCCCAAACGCTGGCCGAACTGCGCACGCTGCCGATCCGCGTGCTGGAGGTCTCCTTCGAAAACAGCTCCAAGGCCAAGGCGCTGAATTTCGCGGTCGAAGAGCTGGGACCCGAAGCCGCCGAAGCCGTCACGATCCTCGACGCCGACAATCTGGCCGGCGAAGATTTCATCGCCCGGCTCAACGACGTCTTCGACAGCGGCGTGCAAGCCGTACAGGCCCACCGCACGGCCAAGAACCGCGACACCGACACCGCCGTGCTGGATGCGGCGAGCGAAGAGATCAACAACGCCATATTCCGCCGCGGACACGTGGCGCTGGGACTCTCCTCGGCGCTCATCGGTTCGGGCATGGCCTTCGAATACAAGTGGTTCCGCGACAACATCGCCCGCTGCACCACGTCGGGCGAAGACAAGGAACTCGAAGCGCTGCTGCTCAGGCAGGGCATCTACATCGACTACATCGACGGCCTGCGCGTGCTGGACGAGAAGGTGCAGGGCGAAGGCGCCTACTACAACCAGCGGCGCAGATGGATCGCCGCGCAGTTCTACGCGCTGGGGTCGGCCGTCCGGCAGCTGCCGGGCGCAATCGCCGCGGGCAACCTCGACTACTGCGACAAACTCCTGCAATGGTGCCTGCCGCCGCGCATCCTGCTGATGGGGCTGGTGCCGCTTTGGACGGCCGCGATGACCGTATTCGATCCCCTCGGCTCGATAAAATGGTGGATCGTACTGCTCCTGCTGCTCTTCGCGCTGGCGCTGGCGCTCCCCGACGAGCAGACCGACCGGCAGCTGGGCCGCGCCTTGCGCCGCATGCCCGTACTGTTCCTGCTGACCGCAGCCAACCTTTTCCGCCTGCGGGGCACCAAAGACAAATTCATCCACACCGAACACACCGGGGCCGGCGGCAACGCTCCCGGTGCCAACACCCCGACCGAACCATGAAAATAGCAATCGAGGCACAGCGCATCTTCCGCCCCAACAAACACGGCATGGACTTCGTGGCGCTCGAAACCATCCGCTGCCTGCAGAAGATCGACACGAAAAACGAATACTTCATCTTCACGGGCGAAGGCGGGGACCGCTGTCTGGAGGAGACGCCCAACATGCATATCGAGACGCTCCGCTGCCCGACCTATCCGCTCTGGGAGCAGTGGGCGCTGCCGCGCGCCGTGGCGCGGGTCAAACCCGACCTGCTGCACTGCACGAGCAACACGGCGCCCGTATGGGGCCGCACTCCGCTGGTGCTGACGCTGCACGACATCATCTTCCTCGAAAAGCAGGCTTCGCGCAACAAGTCGTCCTACCAGTCGCTGGGACGCATCTACCGCCGGCTGGTCGTGCCGCGCATCCTGCCCAAGTGCCGGAAGATCATCACCGTCTCGCAATTCGAATGCGACCGCATCCGCACGGCCCTCGGTCTCGATCCCGAACGGATCACGGCCATCTACAACGGTTACAACGAACGGTTCCGGCCGCTGGACGATGTGGCGCGGACCGTCGGCAAATACCTCTCCGATCCCGGCTACATCTTCTTTCTGGGCAACACCGACCCCAAGAAGAACACGTCCGGCACGTTGCGCGCCTACGCCGAGTACGTGCGCCGCTCGGAGAAACCCCTGCCGCTGCTGGTCGCCGACCTGAGGGAGCAGGCCGCGGAGGAGATTCTGCGCGAGATCGGCGCGCCTGAACTGCGCGGGATGCTCCGTCTGCCGGGGTATATCCCCAACGGCGACCTCCCGGCCGTCTACAACGGCGCATCGGCGTTCCTCTACACCTCGCTGCGCGAGAGTTTCGGAATTCCGCAGCTCGAAGCGATGGCCTGCGGCACGCCCGTGGTGACGTCGAACACCTCGGCGATCCCCGAAGTGGCCGGTCCGGGAGCAATTCTCGTCGATCCGACTTCGCCGACGGCGATCGCCGACGCCCTGCTGCGCCTCGAAACCGATCCGGCGTTCCGCGCCGAACAGGTCGCCTACGGACTCGAACGGGTCAAACTCTTCTCTTGGGAAGAGACGGCCCGGCAGCTGCTGGCGCTTTACGAATCGCTCGGCAGATAGAGCGCAAACCCGCCCGCCGCCCCGAATCGGCGGAGCGGCGGGCGGAACAGGCCGAAGCGGCCGATAAAAAAAGGAAGGGCGTTGCCCTTCCTTTTCCGTTTCCGGTATTTGCGGTCTTATTTTCTCTTCACGAGGTGCTTCTCCACGCCGTGCAGATACCACTCCTGCGCCACCGCGCCGCCCGACTGCGCCCATTCGAGCATTTGGGGATAAGCCTTCAGGAAATCGGTCTTCTCGTAGGCATGCTGAATGTCGAAGGGAATATTGATCGCCCAGACCAGCCCGTCGTTCGAATAGTAGAAGCGGCCGGCTCTGTCGGTATAGGCGCTCTGTCCGGCCAGCGCATTGTAGTCGGCCGTCGCGGCGGGCGTAGGCTCGAAACCGCCCCGGTGGATCTCTATGCGGCGGCCGTCCGATTCCCGGTCGCGGGTCAGGAAGAAATCGAACGTATCGAAAGCCACATTCTCGATGGCGATCGAATTGCGGAAATAGACCATGAACGAAGCCTCGGCAAGCCGGTCTTCGGGCATCTCATAGCCTTCCTCCGTATTCACATAGGCGGCACCCGCAGGGCGGTTGGCGTTTTCACGGATGTTCAGGAACTTCAGCACCGCCGGCTCCTTGACGTAATTCGGAGAGTTGAGCGCGACCAACTCCGCTTCGGGAGCGTTTTTGCTGTTGTAGGGTTCGATCTGGTCGATCTCGCCGCCCTTGACGCCCTTCATCGCAAGACACAAATCGTAGGGAATGGAACCGCCGACCGCCTTCACACGGACGCCGATCAGCATCGCATTGACCTTGTTCTTGTTCTGCATGTAGAGCTGGATCTTGTAGTTGACGACGAAATCGTTGAAATCGAAGTCGCCGTAAGCGGGCCAGAGGTCCTCGAACATCAGCGTGCCCCATCCATTCCTGCGGGCGGGGATGTAGATCAATCCCTCATCGACGCTGGCTTCGTCGTCATTACCGATTCCGGCGCGGGTGCCGCTCGCCGCTTTCGGATCGAGGGAGCAGAAAGCGCCGTCGGAAGTCACTGGCACGGCCACCTGCGGCGAAACGCCGCTTTCGGTCCGGCAGCTCACATAGAGCGTCCGCGTCGCGGCCGGCACGTCGAGCTTCACCGGATCGGCGTCGCCGCCGACCATAAACGAAGCGAAAGGCTCGGCCTCTTGCCCGGCAGCCACATATACGCGGGTGGGTTGCGGAGCGGTGAAATTACAGGCGACCGAAGCCGTCGTTTTCCAACCGAACGAGGAAGGGACGCTCATCTCCGCGAATTTGCCGGCATCGCCTGCCGGTCCGGGAGTCGGCGCATCTTCGGCACACCCTGCAAAGCTCAGTGCAGCGGCGGCGAAAAGGAGAATTTTTTTCATAATTCAAAAAGTCGGATCATCCGATAAAAGTGTCGCAGAAACAAAAGTAGCGCATATATTCAATTCCGCCAAATTTTCAAACAAAAAAGCCCGTAATTTTATTGAAATATGCCAAAAACTGCGCCATAACACTCCTGATTTCGCACAACACGGTTACGTATATCGCAGAAGTTTGCTATCTTTGTGGTTATGATTGACAAAATCAAAAACAATCCCCGGCTGAAAAAGTTCGTCATCGGGTTGATTTCGCCTCACAAACACCCGCGTCCGCGGCTCTGGGTGCGCTGGCTGGTAAACCCTTTTGTTCACAAAAAGGGCCGGGGTGCGCTGATCCGCCGCCATGCGCGGCTCGACGTCTTTCCGTGGCGGCGGTTCGAGGTGGGGCGCGACGCCCTGATCGAAGATTATGCGGTCGTCAACAACGGCGCCGGAGACGTCCTGATCGGCGACGCGGCCCGCATCGGCATCGGGTCGGTGGTCATCGGCCCCGTGCGCATGGGCGACCGCGCCGGACTGGGACAGCACGTCTTCATATCGGGCTTCAACCACGGCTACGCCGACGGCACGCGCGACTCGAACGAGCAGAAGCTCGTCCGCAAGGAGGTGGTGATCGGCCGCGAATCGCACATCGGAGCCAATTCGGTGGTCGTGGCGGGGGTCACGATCGGCGAACGCTGCCAGATCGGTGCCGGGAGCGTCGTGACGAAGGACATTCCCGCCTACAGCGTCGCCGTGGGCAACCCGGCGCGCGTCATCAAATGCTACGACCCCGAAAAACAGACATGGGTGAAAATCTAACCGGCGCATGAAGATTCTGATCGTCTATACGGCTTCCGGCACTTCGGACAACCCTTTCGTGCGGCTGCTCGCCGACGGCATCCGCGCTTGCGGATACGAGGTCGTGTGCTCGGTCGAAGAGTTCCGCAGCAACGCCGCGGACTACGACATCGTACACCTCCAATGGCCCGAAGAGCTGTTCCGCTGGAAGGCTCCGGCTCCGGCCGACGTCGATACTCTCGAACAGCAGCTCCAGACGCTGAAAAACAACGGAATACCGCTGATATACACCCGTCACAACACCCTGCCGCACCACGGCAATCCGCTCGTGGCCGAGGCTTACGGACTAGTGGAAAGATATGCCGACGCCATCGTACATCTGGGCGACTGCAGCCTCCGGGAATTCACGGCGGCGCATCCGGATTCGGAGCAGCTGCAGGTCATGATCCCGCACCACATCTACGAAGGGCTGTACGACATGGACATTACGCGCGACGCAGGCCGCCGCGCGCTCGGCATCCCGGCCGACCGGCTGGTGGTGCTGGCCTTCGGGGCGTTCCGCCACGCGGAGGAGCGCAGGCTGGTATGGGGCGCGTTCCGCCGACTGCACTACCCGGCCAAATTCCTGCTCGCGCCGCGCCTGTGGCCCTACACCCGGCGCGGATCGCGGTTCAAAGGGCTGAAACGGCTCGCCGGACGCCTGCTTTACGCCGCGGCGCATAGCGCCGAAGGCTTCTTCGACAGAACCGCTGATTCCCGACGAACAGCTGCCCTGCTACCTCGCCGCCGCCGACGTGGTTTTCATCCAGCGGACGGACATCCTCAATTCGGGCAACGTCCCGCTGGCGCTGAGCTTCGGACGCGTGGTGACGGGTCCCGCCAGCGGCAACATCGGCGGCCTGCTCGCCGAGACGGGCAACCCGGCATTCGATCCCGCCGACCCGCGGTCGGTGGATATCGCGCTGGAACGGGCCGCGCGCCTCTCGGCGACGGACCAAGGCGCCCGCAACCGCGCCTATGCGCAGGAACACTTCGGCATCGGACGCATCGCCGCAATGTACGGCGGGCTTTACGAACGACTTTATGACGGAAAACGACAATAAACAACCCCATACGGTAGGGCGTCAGCTGGCTTCGGGCGTCTTCTACACCTCGATCGCGAAATACGCCGGCATCGTGGTGACGCTCGTGGTGTCGGGCGTGCTGGCGCGCCTGTTCACCCCCGAAGAGTTCGGCGTGGTGAATATCGCCACCGTGGTCATCGCCTTCTTCGCCATCTTCAGCGATCTGGGCATCGGCCCGGCGGTCATCCAGCACAAGAATCTCGACAAACGCGATCTGGGCGGCATCTTCTCGCTCACGTTGTGGTCCGGAGCCGTCATGGCGCTGCTCTTCTTCGCCGCATCGGGGCTGATCGCCTCGTTTTACGACGATTCGGCCGAACTGCGCAACATCCTGCGCATACTCTCCGCAAACCTCTTTTTCGCCGCGGCGAATATCGTCCCCAACGGACTCATACTCAAAGAGAAGCGATTCAGATTCGCTGCCGTGCGATCGCTCTCGGTGCAGGTCGTCGGCGGCGCGGCGGCCATCGCCGCCGCCTATGCCGGGGCGGGGATTTACGCGCTGACGATCAATCCGGTCTTTTCGAGCCTGATGCTCTTCGTGATAAACTACCGCCAGAATCCGCTTTCGGTGCACCTCAAACCCGGAAAGGCGGCCGTCGGCAAGGTGTTCTCGTTCTCGGCCTACCAGTTTTCGTTCCAGCTGCTCAACTACTTCAGCCGCAACCTCGACAAGCTGCTGATGGGCCGTTACATGAGCCTTTCGCAGCTGGGGTACTACGACAAATCGTACCGCCTGATGATGCTGCCGCTGCAAAATATCGCCTACGTCGTATCGCCCGTCATGCACCCGATCTTCTCGGAGATGCAGAACGACCTGCGCAAACTGGCCGACTCGTACCGCAAAGTCGTCCGCCTGCTGGCGCTGATCGGCC
>OENY01000370.1_pt1 | contig 11611 bp, 9 predicted proteins | sample 1539391 | NCBI WGS metagenome assembly OENY01 (sample SAMN03777356, study PRJEB22549) | human gut metagenome | biome: gut; feature: infant; material: feces | host: Homo sapiens | collected 2013-11-24 | reverse complement strand
TTACCAACATGTTTAGACATTTTCCTCTAGGAAAAAATTAACTAGCACCACGGGTTTTTGTACTATTAATTGTGATTTTTAAATGATTGAAAAATAGAGAGGAGGAAGCAATACGTAGAAAAAATATTTTAAATTGGTGTAAGTACAAATATGTTATTTACAGTATTTTAGTTTCTCGTATTAAGTGTTACTACTATGGTGAATTCTTTAGAGAATTAATAAATAGTCTTCTTTGATAGATTGTTAAAGGGAACTTAACAAAGTAATAAGATGCATAATCAAATGCACAAAAAACAAAAAAAGAAGTTTCTTCGAATAGAAATTCTGAAATAACATCCTTTCGCCTAATAGTGAATAATTTAAATAAAGAGAAACTGGCTACACTATCAAAGCAAGTGATTCTGTTTAGCTAATTACTAATAATTAAAGTATTAAAATAGTATGTTTAATCAAATAGAACAAGATTGGATAATAGTTTATATTTTTAATCCTAGACCATTATTGGTATTTCAAAGACTACAACCATACTAATTAATCTATCGAATGGTACAATTTCAAAAACTAAAATCAAAACTAGTGATTCTAATGTTATCAAAACTGAGTTGAAAATTAAGTAGCCACAATATCTAAAGTGGTGAGGAATTAGCGATAATTACTACGCCGAAAGTAAAAGAATAATAGAAAAAACTTTCCTTAAAAATTATCTATGAATTCGTTTTCATTATAATTGCGCTGTTTTATTTTACTTTATGATGATAAATGGAGGGATAAAGTCATATGTCTGACAAAAATACCTATGCACGTCGTAGCCAACGTCACAAACAAGAACCTGATAGCTGTGAAAATACAAATCAATTGAATGAAGCTGTAAAGCCCCAAACCGGAAACGAAAACAAACAACCAAAAATACCGAAGAAAAAATCTAATTATAGCAAGTATATATTCGCATTGTTTACCGCACTTATTCTAGTAATTGTCGTTACTGGCGGCTATATTGTTTATACATTAAAACAGCAAGAAGCAGAAGCTCAAGCCAAATATGAAACTGCTGCAAAAAATCTCATGGCTTCAATCCAAGAAGAGCAAGACCAAAGTGGAATTTCAACGAAAATAGATACTATAAATGACGGAGAAAATAAGTGCCTTGTTTACCGTCCAGTTGATGAAAATACTGTTCCTTTCAAAAATGCAAACCAGCTCTTAGACGAGCTTGCTCAAAAGCAACAAAAAAAGCATCGTGAAAAAGAAGTGCTCACAGTTGCCAGAATAAAAGCAACAGCAATATCTTCTAAAGTTAATCAATATAGAATTGAAGCAGATAGTTTTATCTGGGATCGCAGTAAGGAAAATTTCAAAAAGCCAGATAGTATTTCTGAGAAAGATATCTATATTTTCAAAAAAACTGGCAAAGAAATCACAAATAAGGATTTGTTTCCAGATGAAGGAAGTCTCTTAGGTATTCAACAGGTGATTCAGCAATCCATACTTGATCAAGCCAAAGAACCTGAAAAAATCATTGATGCTGTATTAACAATGGATAGAATTTCTTATGATAGTAAAATGACTTATACACCTGATGAATTGACTATCGTCTTACCAAAAAATTCAACTGGAACTTCTAAAGTCACTCTAAAATACAAAGATATTGCGCCATTCATTGATACAGATCTGGTTTCGCAAGAAAGTATAAAAGATACATTACCTGCATTAGATGAAAATAAAAAGTACGTCGCTCTTACTTTTGATGATGGTCCAAATAATAGCTCAACACTTGATTTGTTGAATATACTAAAAACAGATAACGTGAAAGCTACTTTTTTCATGTTAGGACAGATGGTGGATCAAAATCCAGATGTTGCAAAACAAGTCCACGACGAGGGTCATGAGGTAGCATGTCACTCGTATTCTCATCCACAATTGAATACACTTTCGACAGATGAATTACAAAGTGAAATAAATAAAGCTAATAAAGCAATTTTCAAGGCTACAGGCGTCTTGCCTCGCAATATCCGTCCCCCTTATGGCGCTATTGACAAAAAAAGTGCTGAAACAATTGGCATGCCAATTATTCAATGGGATATTGACTCACAGGATTGGAAATCAAAAAATCCTAGAGCAATCAATAATGTTGTCAAACAGAATGTTTATAATGGTGCAATCATCTTAATCCACGATATCCATCCTGAATCAGTTAAAGCCATACCAAATATGATCTCCATGTTAAAAAATAAAGGGTACGAATTTGTGACGATCGATCAACTATTGTCAGGAAAACAAAAACCATTGCATCAATATTTTGGTATGAATGATGAGCGACTAGTAGACTAACTGTAATTAGATTGAGTGGTATTTGAAGAAATTATATTTGTAGTTTCCTTATTTGATGAAAAGTCATGTAAAACAAATTAATAAAGAGTATTAAGTATACTAACTGTTGTAAGTATACTTAATACTCTTTTAGTTATTAACTTTAGTTAGTCTCGTTAGCGTAGCGTACGAAACAAAAAAACACGCATTTCTGTGCGTGGACGAAATAGCTTTAGCGATAAAAAACTCCTTTCGATATACTAATAATGGCTACTAACCGCATATCAGATCGAAAGGAGTTTCTAATGTTTACCGACGATAAAAGTGTAGCACATACGAGATGTCATATTTTCTTTACCCAAAGTATCGACGAAAAGTGATTTATGGAAAGTTAAGAGTAGGTATTGGTCAGATATTAAGAAAATTGTGTGAGATGAAAAATATTGAAATCATTAAAGCTCATGTTATATTCATTTGTTAGTAAGAATAACGTCAAAAATTAGTATTTCCAGTTTTATGGGTTACTAAAAAGACGTCACTGATCAATTTAGAAAGGTAAATATATTCTGGTAATAAAGATAGACTGAACCCCGTAAAAACCTCATTGCAACGAATCAAGGAAAGACGCTTTTGCTTCTCCCTTGATTGGGCACATTCTTTGATTTTGATTTTTGATATTGATTATATCTTTTAATTCGCCATAGTTATTTATACAATAAAGAACTAAATTTTCTAAGAATAGACTTTCTAGATTCTTTATTTTCAGCTTTTACTAAAATGAAGTCATCCTATCCATTTTATTCAAAACAAATTTTTTAATAAGAAAGATCTGTTCTTTTTCTTTGAAGGAAAAGAAAAAGAAAACGTGAAAAGAAACTTATGCAATCTATACTGCTAATAACCTCTATAAGATCGTTGTATATTGATATTATTATCATGTTTATTTTAGGAAGAATACTATGAGTTAAGTTTTTAATAAGAAATGTCGAGTTTATGAACCTTTTTTCAAAGTTGAAAAAATTTCTTTATTTGATAATGGCGATCAACATCTTTTAGAATGGATGCAATGGTTAAACTGATTGTTGAGTATATAATCACTTGTTTGTTTTTATTTATCTTTTCCCCACTATATGGTTAATAGTCAGCCACTTTAGAAAGAGTTTTAGCTGTTTTTTACTTGAGGAACATCATTTTATTGGCAGTCTTATTTGACTTATTAAGTGAATTTATATTAAAAAAATTCGTTTTTACTCATAATAATCTCTACTAAGATTCCTCCTTTATTTGAGTATCATTCTCATTTGATTATAAATTAAATCCTTCCCTTTATTATTATCAACGAGAAAAAAGGTTAAATGAATACAAAAGAAATAGATCTTTTGTGACTAATAAAAAGTGAACGTTCATATTGAAAATATTATAAATTTAATTTAACATATAAATTGAGAAAGGGAATCTATTCTAACCTTTCTTATAAAATGAACGTTCGTTTTTAGGATTTCTTTTTGATAACTTTTTATGTTAGGAGGATAAAGTATGTTTTATCAAAGAAGCGAGAAGAAGTTTAAGTACGCAATTAAAAAGAAAAAAGGAGGAGGTGGAGCGGCTTCTTTCATTATCGGTGCAATGTTTTTAGGAATAGGATTAATTTCTTGTCCTACAGTTTCTTTTGCTAGTGAAACAACAGAGATAAATCAATCAACTGAAATCCAATCTACTTTGAATAATTCTATTCTAAAAGAAAGTAATTCAGAAGAAAAACAAAATATTGATGTGTCGGAAGATAGTGCTATAAATAAAGATCTAGAACTAGCTTCGAAAGCAACCATTTCTGAATCAGAAAATTCATTTGGTGAAACTACTAACAATCAAGAAAATACAAATTTATCTGAAGATAGTATTGAAGTTCAGCCAGAGAGTATTATTCAAAAGGAAGTCTTGACTGATAATGATGCTATTCAACAATTAGAAGTACATCCTCATGAAGATAGCGATGATGCTGCTTTAGTTGAGAATCAGATGACAAGAGTTACAGAAGAAAGTATAAAAAGCAATACTTCACAAGTAGATAAAGATACGACAGTTTTATCTAATACAACAAGGGACTTAGTTAATTTAGAAGATACTGCTATAGAAAATGTTACTCCACAAAAAACGATCAAAAAAGATAGTATTTCTTTATTAGAGGAAAATAATTCATCATCAGCATCAAGAACTTTACGTAGAAGTGTTAGGAGTCTTGATGTTCAAACTGGAGAAAACTTTTTAGAAGATTGGGCACTACCAGACAATTCTAACATTTCTGGAAGTTTGATTACTCAGACTGGAATTACTTATGTGGGTGTAAAAACTGATGATCCCACTCAATTACATTTGAAAATGGCTTACAGAGCTGCAGCAACGCCTGCTTCAATTGATTGGATTTATCTTCGTGTGGATCCAGAGCTTACGAAATATATTGAAGAAATTAACATAAAAAATACCGTAAACATCGGTGCACAAGTTGGGTACCAACGATATTTTGAAAAAGTAGATACTAATACATTGAGCAATGTAAATACTTTTGGAACTCCGACAGGTGTAAGTGATGCTTATGCACAAGTAGATCAAAAAACTGGCGGAATCTATCGTGTGTTATTAGATAAATTTTTCATACGTATTCCGGGCACGAATCCTAAGAGTCGAGGCGCGCTATCTGGAAACTGGGGGGTATTTCCATCTGTTCCTCTCGAGGCTGAAAGATATGAAGCGAATATCTATATAAAATTATCGAAAGATGTCGCAGAGTTACAGCAAGAGCTTGGAAGGGATAAGTTTGGTGTTCAACTTCGTTTACAAGGTCAATCAAGTTCTGGTGTTGCAACTATTGCTAAAGAAAGTTTAAATAAGAATACTATTGTTGATCTTTCACAAGAGGAGCCAGATGAAAATAATTCAAATTGGTTAAACTCACCATCTGTCCATACAATTACTACCACTTATGAAGGAAAGCAAATGGGAAGCGATGGTCAGTTCAGTAGTATTCTCGAAGGAACTGATAAAAGTCTGATTAGAGTTCAGAATACGATCATGAATAACCTTTTATATGGAACGGCACTTGATTTAGGTCGACCTGTTTCATTTAATATTGAGATTGATCCACAAATATTAAATTTAGTTTCAGATGATGATTATATTACGATTTGGCAAGTATACAGAGAAAATAGTATCAACCATCATGACGGTGGATCAAATGCACCTGTCATGTTGAAAAAGAATATGTTTGTAGATAATAAAATAAAAATTGAAGTCAACAAGGATAAAGCTGGTCAGTATGGAAATGGAGTTTACTACGTTAATGCTGTTGAGAGCTTTATGAATACTTTGAGTTCTTCACCATTTGTTGGTGCAAACTTTATTGATATTCCTGTTATGCCTAAATCTCTAATTGAAGATGAAGATCAATTGATATCAGCAGAAATTAAAACATGGTTTACAGATAAAAAAAATGATCAAGAGAGAATAGTAAGAAACTCACTTGCTTCAAGTTACATTAATTTATTCCCTACTACCATTAATTTCTATGATTATTCAACCAAGGATACAGAACAATTATTGAAGTTACGTGAATCAACCTACTTAGTTTCTACGTTTGGTCAAGAAATTAATGGAATGGATATGGGGGAAACATACGAAATTAGTAATTATGAGTTTGTGACTGCCGATCCTGAAAGTTTAATAATCACACAAAAAGATGGAAATATCATTAATTTGTATTATAAGAAACTTTCTAGTGATGCTGAATTTTATGAACCAGAAGTAGAAAAAGAAGAAGTCAACTATGGAGAAACGATTGATTTGACGGATAATGTAACTAATCTGGAAGAGTTGCCGGAAGGCACGAAAGTGAACGACGTTACACCAGAAGGTGTCATTGATACAACCCAGCCAGGTGAGTATGAAGGAACGATAGAAGTTACGTATCCAGATGGAACAAAAGATACAGTGAAAGTTCCAGTGGAAGTAGTGGACAATCGAAATGATGCTGAAAAATATACTCCAGAAATAGAAAAAGAAGAAGTCAACTATGGAGAAACAATTGATCTGACGGATAATGTAACTAATCTGGAAGAGTTGCCGGAAGGCACGAAAGTGAACGACGTTACACCAGAAGGTGTCATTGATACAACCCAGCCAGGTGAGTATGAAGGAACGATAGAAGTTACGTATCCAGATGGAACAAAAGATACAGTGAAAGTTCCAGTGGAAGTAGTGGACAATCGAAATGATGCTGAAAAATATACTCCAGAAATAGAAAAAGAAGAAGTCAACTATGGAGAAACAATTGATCTGACGGATAATGTAACTAATCTGGAAGAGTTGCCGGAAGGCACGAAAGTGAACGACGTTACACCAGAAGGTGTCATTGATACAACCCAGCCAGGTGAGTATGAAGGAACGATAGAAGTTACGTACCCAGATGGATCAAGTACAACGGTTAAGGTACCAGTAACAGTCAAAGATAAAGTAGATTGGGTAGAAATCAAGCCAATTCCAACAATCGAACCAGAACAAATCATGCCAGAAGAAGTTCATAAAGGAGAAGGAGTTGACCTAACGGACAACATTCTGAATCTTCCAGAAGGAAGTAAAGTGGAAGTCGTCACCCCAGTGGACACTACACAAGTAGGTGAACGTACAGGAGAAGTGAAAGTCACCTTCCCAGATGGATCAAGTACAACGGTTAAGGTACCAGTAACAGTCAAAGATAAAGTAGATTGGGTAGAAATCAAGCCAATTCCAACAATCGAACCAGAACAAATCATGCCAGAAGAAGTTCATAAAGGAGAAGGAGTTGACCTAACGGACAACATTCTGAATCTTCCAGAAGGAAGTAAAGTGGAAGTCGTCACCCCAGTGGATACTACACAAGTAGGGAAACAAGCTAAAAAAGCGAAAATGTTACCCAAAACAGGTGAAGAGGATACAAATATGATTACTATCTTTGGTGGTCTTCTATTGTTGGGAAGTTTAGGCCTAATTGATTATAAAAAGAGAGAGTCTAAAAAATCATCAAGTAGAATAGAAAGATCAAAATGATTACCCACTACCGAAAGAAGGATGATTATCAATATCAAATTTTAACTATAAAAGTAATTTGGCTTTTGCAAGGAATACTCAAAAACGATTAGTGATACTAATCGTTTTTTTTTTTTTTGAGAATGAAATTCCACCTAAAAAGTATGATTATTTTTTGTTTTTTTTTAGTTTTTTCGAAAAAAAGGCACTCTCTGATTGTTGTATTAGTGGAAAGGGGATAAAGGAGCATATTGATCGTGCAACAAAACTATAATGAGAAATCTATACAACACCAATTTGATGCCTACTGCAAAAAAGTATTACGAAACGAAGCTAAGTCTATTCGAAAACGAAACACTAGAATAAAAGATAATGAGGAACCACTGAATGATGTAAATGAAGGGAAGTATCCACAAACTAATTTTGATGAACAAGATGTCTATTTCTTATTTGGAATGGAGATATTAATTTCAGATCAGAAGTTATCAGCAGCAATTGATCAGTTATCGGATATAAGAAGGAAGATTATTCTACTTTATTATTTTGCCGATTTTAATGATGCTGAAATCGGTAGAATTCTCAATATGAGTACAAGTGGTATCTGGTATCAACGAACGAAGGCAGTTGAACAATTGAAAATGGGGTATGACCTATGGTAGATAAACCCAAAAAATGGCAGTATCCATTAGTTCCACTATCTATTATCCTATCTGCTCTAGAAGAAGATCCAATTTCGATCAAGATGATACTCAAACATTATGATAATTATATAGCTAAGTTATGTTTAACAAATGGATTTAATGAGGTGGGGCAATTTATTACCTATGTGGATGAATATATGCTAAGGCAATTAGAAGTTAAATTAATAGAAGCTATATTGAAATTTAAAGTTAACTAGCTAAAAACTCCCCTTTCTACTTTTTCTACCAAAAAGAGTCTTCTAATACTTTAGATTAGCGGATTCTTTTAGGGAGAAAACCTATTGTTCATTGAAAAATAAATATATTCTATCAGTACGTTAACACTTCAAGGAGCATATTTTAGTTACGCCATGATCTCTTATTATAAAGAAGGAGCGATAAATATTCTAAAATAATTTTTATAGTCAATAAAAAGCGATGATTTAAAGTTGGGATAATGATACTTCCGTAAGGCTCGCCGTAAACTTGGGGAGAGGTGAAATTCCTATGTGCTTTTGACAAAGGCAGCTGATAGATTAATCCTTAATAATAGAAGGGAAGAGATAATCATGTCAAAGAATAACAATAAAAATAATTCATCAGAGTTAGAAAATTGTTTATTTAATCCCAAAAAGCTAGAGGATTCTATCAATAAAGTAAAGAGAATAAATGACCTACCGTTAGTTTTAACAAATAAAGATCTAAAAGAACAATTTCAAATAAGTGATAGTACTTTAAATCGTCTTATAAAACTAGATAATTTTCCAAGATGCTGGTTTGGCATCAAAGGGCATTACCTTAGAGATGATATTTTGGAGTGGATAAAAAAAGGAAAGGAAGAATACTTTTGTGATCAGTTTCGTTTATTACGAGAATTGTAGAATTTATTTTTTCGTCTGTATATTGTATAATTATTTTATAAATAGAAAGATTTTCAAGAGTTTCCGATTGTTGGGTTCCTTCATAATTGGGGGTAAAAACAAATGGAAAATATGAGTCGTTTTAAAAAACATATTACTGCAACAGGAAAAATTACTTGGTACTTTCAGGCTTTTCGAACTACGAGACGAGGTTTTAATTCTAAGCGTGAGGCTCAGCTAGCTTATCTTGAAATGGAAAAACAACACAGAAATAAGCAAAAAAGAATTGCTAGTAATGATAAATTCAATGTGGTTAGTCAAAAGTGGTTTGAATATTATCGATCACTAAACGAACAAAAGAGGGCAACATATGATAAGCGAGAAGAACAGGTAAAAATACTTAATCGATGGATTGGTGATAAAAAATTAAGCAGTTTATCTTCAGAAGAACTACAAAAATTCCTTTTTATTTTAAAAGAAAAAGGAATTGACGGCATTGATGTTGGTTATGCTAAAAATAGTTTACAATCTCTTGTTCAAGTTCTAAATATGATTTTTAAATATTGTAAGAAAAAGAATTTGATAAATGAAAATCCAATGGAGTTTGTAAAAATGCCTAAGTATCAGTTAACAGTTGAAGATTTAAAAGAGTCTGTTAATAGTTTAGAAGATAAGTTTTTAACAGTAGATGAATTGCGAACTTTTTTAAATTATGGGATCATTTATGAAGAATTACCCATGTCTGTTCTTTTTCATGTTTTGTTTTATACTGGGTGTCGTGTGAGTGAAGCACTTGCTTTACAACCTCAAGATATAGATTTTGAACGAAATGAAATCTTATTTTATAAGCAGACGGCAGTAAAAGGAAAAAGCAAAGATTTTCGAATTGAAACTACAAAATCTGTTAGTTCTGCTAGAAGAGTACCTGTCACACCGTTAGTAATGGAGAAATTGCACGAATTAATTGATGTATTAAATAAAACAAAAAGAAATAGCAATTTTGTTGTAGACGAGACTTATTTATTTGTTTATCTTGATCCTGGTAAGCGTGGAGTTCCTTATCGTCGTGAATATGTAAATGACCACGTTAAGCGCTGTGTAGAGAGATGTGGAATCAACAAAAATTTCCATACTCATCTGGCTCGTCATACGATGGCTAGTTTAGTAGCTGAGTATTGCAGTTGGGATGTTTTAAAGGATCGTTTAGGTCATACAGATAGTACAACTTCAAAAATATATCGGCATTTAACATCAAACGAAAGAATAAAGCCTTTGCTTGCTTTTGATTCATTAGAAAATTAGATTTTGGCAGAAGTGCAGGTATTTTAGAATCTAAAATAGGTGTTGTGACTATGCTTTAGTCAAAGTGTAGTCAGAAAAAGAGAAAAACTTTTATATCAATACTTTAATGACTTTTCACAAGTATCAAAGAAATCCGTCGTTAATCATTGTTATCAGACTGAGAAAGAACCCTTGGTATTCAAGGGTTCTTTTTTCTTAGCATGTAATTTGAACACCCTGATCCAGTTTTTTCTTTAATTATTGGTAGGGGAGAATAATGGATTAGAATAAATCTACCTATAAGTAGTAGTAAAAAAAAGAGCACTATGATAATATCTTTCTTAAGAGTAACCGCTTTAATAAAAAATCCAGAATATTCTAACATAAATGGAGTATTCTTAGAATCAAAAGGAGAAAGAAGATGGTTTATACTTATACGGAGCAAGAAAAGATGAAAGTTTTAGACACATTCATGAATGATGGAAAAGTAAAACAAGTACCAAGTTCAACAAAAAAGAAATACATCCTATTGAAAGAAGTCTTGAAACGCTTTGACCATGGAGTGACTTATACAGAAACAGAGGTTAATTCGATACTGCTGAACGTATTTTCTAGTGGCGATTATGTCGAACAAAGACGTTATCTAATCACATTTGGCTTTTTCAAAAGAAGTTCAGACGGTCGGGCATATCAGATGATGGGAATTGAAAATTAGAAGTTTTAATTTATACTCATTGAAAAAAGTTCAAGTATGCGATATTGGTTCTACACCGCATACTTGAACTTTTTTTGTCATCTGTATCTATAATACAAAGCCAAGAACGTTATTCAAAATATGGATAGCTATGATAAAAGCTAATGAGCGATTCGCAGTTAAATAAGCAATCGTCAGTAAAATCGTTCCAGGAGCGTACATGAAAAAATCAATTGGATGCGTTACATGAATAAAGATAATTCTCTTTTATTTGTACGAATAAATACCAAAACGTACCTCCTAAAATTAGATTTTGGACAGATGCCCTTTAAAAAGATAACAAGATTTCGTTCTTGAAACAATATATATGCTTTTATTCCAATGAGGTTGTGAAAACAGTATTTTGTCCTGAGCGTTAGAAAATTGAAAATGGGGAATAGCAACTCGTACTTTACCATTTTTTAAGTGAATACAAGATCAGCTAATTGAACACCGTTTATTCGTGATGAGGGACACAACACTGCAGTCGACACATTTCTCTTTTATGTTCAAAGATAACAAATATTTAAAACAAAGAAAAATAGTAGATAATCCCGTCCTAACTCTTTTATTCTTCCCTCATAGCTTCCAAATTTAAGCAATACTTCAATTAATCAAGTTTTATCTTTTTTTTTCAATAATCGTAAAAAAAGAGTATTTTTTATTTAAAAATAAAATCTTTGTATTAAAGG
>OENY01000365.1_pt1 | contig 11742 bp, 9 predicted proteins | sample 1539391 | NCBI WGS metagenome assembly OENY01 (sample SAMN03777356, study PRJEB22549) | human gut metagenome | biome: gut; feature: infant; material: feces | host: Homo sapiens | collected 2013-11-24 | reverse complement strand
CCTTCACCGACGCCGAGGCCGCCGCCGACGCGGCAGAGAAGGCCGGCTACGTCTCGCGCGAGACGCGCCCGCTGCCGCTGTCGGCCATCGAGAAGGCGATGGGCCGCAAGAGGTTCGCCGAGGTCCTCGGCGATCTCGTCACCAAGACCGAGGGCGTGCCGCTGCTGGTGGCCGCCTCCGACCCGCGCCCCGCGTGGGAACCCGTTACACCGCAATCCGAGTTCACGAAGGAGAACTGACCATGTCCAAGCGCATCATGCTCCGCAACGTCCGCCTGTCCTACGCCCACGTGTGGGAGCCCAAGTCCGTCAACGGCGGCGAGCCGAAGTACTCGGCCTCGCTCATCATCCCCAAGGCGGACACCACCATGATCCAGATGGTGGAGAAGGCCATCGACGAGGTTCTCAAGTCCGAGGGCCCCGGCAAGTTCGGCGGGAAGGTTCCCCCGCGCGGATCGCTCAAGCTCCCGCTGCGCGACGGCGACACCGACCGCGACGACGCCGCCTACGCCGACGCCATGTTCCTCAACGCCAGCTCCAAGACCCGCCCCGGCATCGTCGACGCCGAAGTGCATCCGATCCTGGACCGCGAGGAGGTCTACTCCGGCTGCTACGCCAACGTCACCGTTGAGCTGTACGTCTTCAACGTGAACGGCAACCGTGGTGTGGCCTGCGGGCTGGGCAACATCCAGAAGCTGCGCGACGGCGAGCGCCTGGGCGGAGGCGGGGTCAAGGCCGAGAGCGAGTTCGCCGTCGTCGACGACGGCGCGGCCGACTTCCTGTCCTGACCAATGCCGATGGGGTAACGGAACGGACCCCCATCGGCTGGCCCGACCAGCAGGCACCCGGGTGCAAGCCCCGGGCGGGCGCGAAACATGAAGACCCTGAAGTGGAGCGTTATGCGCACGTTGAGCATCGACATCGAAACCTTCTCGAAGGCGAGCCTGCCCTCGGTGGGCGTCTACCGGTACGCGGCCGACGAGTCCTTCGAGATCCTGCTGTTCGCCTACGCCGTCGACGGGGGAGAGGTGCAGATCGTGGACCTGGCCCGCGGCGAGCAGATCCCCGGGGACGTCCTCGACGCCCTCGAAGACCCCGGCGTGGTCAAGAGCGCCTTCAACGCCGCCTTCGAGCGCGTGTGCCTGTCAGCCCACCTCGGGCACCGCCTGGACCCCGAGGGCTGGAGATGCTCGATGGTGTGGGCCTCCTTCGCCGGGGTCCCCCTCGACCTGGCCGGCGTGGCCAAGGCTCTGCACCTGGAGACGGAGAAGATGGGCGAGGGCAAGAACCTCATCCGCTACTTCTCCCTGCCCGCCAAGCCCACGAAGGCCAACGGCGGACGAGAGCGAAACCTGCCCGAGCACGCCCCCGACGACTGGGAGACGTTCAAGGCCTACTGCAAGCGCGACGTCGAGGTCGAGCTCGCCATCACCAAGCGGCTGCACGCCATGCCCATGCCCGCCCGGGAGTGGGACAACTACTGGGACGACCAGCGCATCAACGACCGCGGCGTGCGCATCGACGCCGACCTGGCCACCGCCGCCGTCGACGCCGACAACACCGGACGCGCCAGCGCGCTTGAGCGGATGCGGGAGCTGACCAGAGTGGACAACCCCGCCTCCGTCACGCAGCTGCTCGCCTGGCTGCGCTCCCAGGGCCTTCAGATCGACTCACTCGCCAAGGCCGACGTCGCCGCCGCCCTCGAAGGCGCCCTCGAAGGCGACGTCGCCGAGGTCCTCGCCCTGCGCCAGGAGATGGCCAAGTCCTCGGTCAAGAAGTACGAGCGCATGCTCGCCTGCCGCTGCCCCGACGGGCGCGCCCACGGCCTCCTGCAGTTCATGGGCGCCGGACGCACCGGACGCTGGGCGGGCAGGCTCGTCCAGGTCCAGAACCTGCCGCGCCAGTCCATCAGCGACCTGGAGGCAGCCGCCGACCTCGTGCGCACCGGCCACGCCGACATGCTCGAGACCCTGTGGGGCTCGGCCCCGCAAGTCCTGTCCGAGCTCATCCGCGCCGCCTTCGTCGCCGAGCCCGGCAGCCGCTTCCTCGTCGCCGACTACTCCGCCATCGAGGCGCGCACCATCGCCTGGCTGGCCGGTGAGCAATGGGTGCTCGACCTGTTCGAGGCGGGCGGGGACATCTACTGCGAGACCGGCACCCGCATGTTCCGCCAAGTCGTCGAGAAGCACTCGCCCCTGCGCCAGCGGGCCAAGGTCGCCGTGCTCGCCTGCGGCTACCAGGGCGGCGTGGGAGCCCTCAAGACCATGGGCGGCGAGAAGCTGGGGCTGAGCGAAGATGAGATGGCCGACATCGTCGCGGCCTGGCGCGCCGCCAACCCGAAGATCGCGCAGCTGTGGTGGGACATCAACGCCGCCGCCATCGCCGTCATCAAGGACGGCGGAGCGCGCGCCGTGGGGCGCATACGCCTGGCCCACGACAAGGGCGCGCTCATCATCACCCTGCCCTCCGGCCGTCCACTCGTCTACCCCTCCCCGCGCATCGGCGAGAACCGCTTCGGGGGCGAGTCCATCACCCACATGGGCGTCGGGGTCAACCGCAAGTGGGGCCGAATCGAGACCTACGGCGGCAAGCTCACCGAGAACATTGTCCAGGCCACCGCCCGAGACATCCTCGCCCACGCCATCGCCCGCCTGGAGCGCAGCGGCTACCCGGTCGTCATGCACATCCACGACGAGGTCGTCACTGAGGTCCCCGAGGGCCGCGGGTCGGTGGAGGAGCTGTGCGCCCTCATGTCGCAGGCCCCGCCATGGGCCGACGGGCTGCCACTGGCGGCCGAGGGCTTCGAGTCGACCTACTACCGGAAGGGCTGATGAGACATGCAGCTGAAGATCTCCACCGCCCCCAGGCGCACCTCCAAGCACTGGCGCAACGACGTCATCGAGTGGGACGACCTGGTCGAGCGCACGCGCACCACGCACCGCACCAGCGAGACGCACGAGCAGTACATGGCGATGAGTGCGGCCGAGCAGAGCGACGTCAAGGACGTCGGTGGCTTCGTCGCCGGGCACCTGGCCGACGGGCGGCGCAAGAAGGGCAACGTGCTCTCCCGCTCCGCGCTCGCCCTGGACATCGACTTCGCCCGACCCGACATCTGGCTGACCCTGGCCGAGGCCATCGACGTCGAGGCCATCGCCTACACCACCCATAAGCACAGCCCCGCCCAGCCTCGCGTGCGCCTGGTCGTGCCACTGGCGAGGGAGGTCAGCGCCGAGGAGTACGTGCCGATCGCGCGCCGGGTCGCCTCATGGGTGGGCATGGACGCCTTCGACGACTCCACCTACGAGCCCCACCGGCTCATGTACTGGCCGTCCACCAGCGCCGACGGGGAGTACGTGCATCAGCACTACGAGGGAGCGGTCCTCGACCCCGACGAGGTCCTGGCCTCCTACGAGGACTGGACGGACGCCAGCACCTGGCCCACGTCCTCGCGCGAGCTGGGCGCCCACGCCGGGCACAGCGGCGACCGCCAGGCCGACCCCCGGGACAAGGGCGGCATCGTAGGCGCGTTCTGCCGCGCCTACACCGTCCCCGAGGCCATCGAGAAGTTCATCCCCGCCTACGAGCGGGTCGACGACACGCGCTACACCTACACCCCCGGCCAGGCCACCGGCGGCCTCGTCATCTACGACGACGGCCTGTTCGCCTACTCCCACCACGGATCCGACCCCGCAGGCGGGCAGCTGTGCAACGCCTTCGACCTGGTGCGCCTCCACCGCTTCGGAGACGAGGACAAGGGCAGCGAGGACACCGGAGGCCGCACGCCCTCGTTCAAGGCCATGGAGGCCTGGGCCGCGGACCTGCCCGAGGTGCGCGAGCAGCAGCTGGCCGACATCGCGGCCGAGTTCGAGGACGTCACCGGCGACAGCGGTGAGTGGATGAGCGGCCTCGACCTGGACACCGACAAGAGCGGACGCCTGCGCCCCACCCTGCCCAACCTGGAGAGGCTCCTGCGCGCGGACCCGAACCTGAAGGGCATCGCCTACGACGAGCTGTGGGGCGCCATCGCCGTGCGCGACATCCTGCCCTGGGCCCGCCCAGCCGGCCCCTGGCGCGACGTCGACGACGCCTACCTGGCCAGCTACGTCGAGAGCCGTTATGCGCGCTTCGCCGAGCGGGACCTGCGTAACGCTCTGGCCGTCGTCGCCGACGAGCGGCGCTTCCACCCCGTGCGCGACTACCTGCGCTCCCTGCCCGAATGGGACGGCGCGGCGCGCGTCGACACGCTCCTGGTGGACACTCTCGGCGCGCCGGACGACGACTACACCCGCGCCGTCACCCGCAAGCTGCTGTGCGCGGCCATCAGGAGGGTCAAGCGCCCCGGGGTCAAGTTCGACACCATGCTCGTGCTCGCGGGCCCGCAGGGCATCGGCAAGTCCACCCTCGTGGCGAGATTGGCGGGCGATTGGTTCAACGACTCCCTGTCGCTGGCCGACACGAGGGACAAGACAGCCGCCGAGAAGCTGCAGGGCTTCTGGATCCACGAGTTCGGAGAGCTCGCCGGGATGCGCAAGGCCGACACCGAGGCCCTGCGCTCCTTCCTCTCGCGCCAGGACGACGTCTACCGCGGAGCCTACGAGCGCCGGGTGGCCCACCACCCGCGCCAATGCGTCTTCTTCGGCACCACCAACGCTGAGGATGGCTTCCTCACTGACCCCGCGGGCAACCGCCGCATGTGGCCCGTGATGGTCACCGGCGAGTGCGAGCGCAAGCCCTGGGACCTGTCCGAGAACGAGGTCGAGCAGATCTGGGCCGAGGCGCTGAGATACGAGAAGGCGGGGGAGAAGCTGCACCTGACCGGGGAGGTCGCCCGCATCGCCGAGGAGCGCCAGCGCGCGGCCATCGAGGTCGACGAGAGGCTCGGGCTGATCTCCGAGTACCTGGAGGCCCCGATCACCTCGGACTGGAGCGCGCTGGGCGCCAGCGACCGGCGCGGCTGGTACCTGGGGATCGCCCCCGACTTCGCCGAGCGCCAGACCGTTGAGCGCACCCGCGTGAGCGTGGCCGAGGTGTGGTGCGAGTGCCTGGGCAAGCAGCAGGGCGACCTGACCCGCCGCGACTCGTACTGGATCTCCAACGCCCTGAAGAAGCTGGGGTGGGAGGCGGCTCGGCACCCAGCCAGGAGAGGGCCCTACGGAAGGCAGAAGGTGTTCGTGAAGCCGTCCGGGGGTGGCAACCAGCCCGGCAACCAGCGGCCCTCAGGTGGCAACCAGCGGCCCTCAGGTGGCAACCAGCGGCATGCCGATGGCAACCAGCGGTAGGGGCCGGGGGTGGCAACCAGAATCGAGGCTTTCGCGCTGGTTGCCGGGCTGGTTACCGGGCTGGTTGCCACCCATTTCCGCAGAATCACGCGGAAAAGTCGAGGGGTGGCAACCAGACAACTAAAAAACTCTAGATGGACGGAATAGGTAGTTAGAGGGGTTCAGGTGCACGTACACACACGCGTATACGCGTACGCGAGGGGCTTTCAGAAGTTTGGGTGTTTTTTCGCCGCGCTGGTTGCCACCCCCTTCCTGACGGGAGGTGTGGACCATGCGTGAGAGGGCTGTCGAGGCCGCGCTCGTGCGCGAGGTCAGAGCCCGCGGAGGGCTGTGCTGGAAGCTGGTCAGCCCCGGCACAGTCGGGGTGCCCGACCGCCTCGTGCTCCTGCCCGCTGGGCACGTCGGGCTGGTGGAGGTCAAGGCCCCGGGCGAGCGCCCCCGGGCCGTGCAGCGGGTGCGCATCGACCAGGTGCGTGCCCTTGGTACGCCCTGCCTGGTCCTGGACGACCCGGCCAAGGTGGGGGAGGTGTGCGATGCGATTTGTTCCGCATGACTACCAGCGCTACGCCATCGACTTCATCCTGGCCCACCCGCGCTGCGCCCTCTTCCTCGACATGGGGCTGGGCAAGACGGCGATCACCCTCACCGCGATTCACTCCCTGGTGCTCGACTCCTTCGACGTCTCGCGCGTGCTCGTGATCGCGCCTCTGCGAGTCGCCCGCGACACCTGGAGCGACGAGGCGGCCAAGTGGGACGACCTGAACGGTCTGGAGGTCGCCTGCGCCGTCGGGTCTCCCAGCCAGCGCATCCGCGCTCTGGAGTCCGGGGCGCCGGTGACCACCATCGGCCGGGAGAACGTCGCCTGGCTCGTGCGCCACTACGCCGACGCCTGGCCCTTCGACATGGTGGTGCTCGATGAGTCCTCCTCGTTCAAGAACCACCAGTCCCAGCGCTTCAAGGCGCTCAAGTCCGTCCTGCCCCGCATCACGCGCATGGTGGCCCTGACCGGCACGCCCGCGGCCAACGGCCTGCTCGACCTGTGGGCACAGTTCCGTCTCCTCGACGACGGCGAGAGGCTGGGCAAGTACATCACGCACTACCGCGACCGGTTCTTCGTCCCCGACAAGCGCAGCGGGGCACAGGTGTTCTCCTGGCGGCTGCGCCCCGGCTCTGATGAGCAGATCCACCACCTCATCAGTGACATCACCGTCTCTATGCGCTCGGTCGATCACCTGGACCTGCCGCCGGTGACGATGACCGACGTCGTCGTGGACCTGCCCGCCGCCGCGCGGGCGCACTACGAGGCGCTGCGCGAGCAGATGGTCTTAGGGCTGGACGGCGCGCTCGTGGACGCGGGCAACGCCGCTGGCCTGTCGAACAAGCTGCTGCAGATGGCGTCGGGGTGCGTCTACGACGACGGCGGGGCCGTGGTCGAGGTGCACCGGGCCAAGATCGACGCACTGGCCGACCTGATCGAAGCCGCCTCCGGCAGCCCGGTCATGGTCGCCTACTGGTACGCCTCGGACCTGGAGCGTCTGCTGCAGGCCGTCCCCGGCGCTGTGGAGCTGCGCAGCGCGGAGTCGATGCGCCAGTGGAACGCCGGCTGCATCCCTGTCGGCCTCATCCATCCGGCCTCGGCTGGCCACGGGCTCAACCTGCAGGCGGGCGGGCACCACCTCGTGTGGCTCACAGCCCCGTGGAGCCTGGAGCTCTACCAGCAGACGAATGCGCGCCTGGCCCGGCAGGGGCAGACCCATCCGGTGAGCATCCACCACCTGATCGCCGCCGGAACGATCGACGTCGACGTCCTGCGCGCGCTGGAGCGCAAGGACGTCACTCAGTCCGCCCTCGTCGACGCGGTGAGGGCTCAGCTCACGACATCCCCGACCCTGAGGAGCGCAGCATGAAGATCACCCTCACCCTCGGCTTCGAGATCACGCGCGGAGGAGATGACGACGAGGAGCCGTTGCGGCCGGACCTGGACAGCTTCATTGAGCACGCCGACCACGACTCCACACCCCGCCCCCTCGGATTCCAGCCCAACCCTAAGGAGACCGCATGACCGACGCCGTTCAGATGCTCAAGGACCTCAACGCCTGGCTACCCGAGCTCGCCGCACTCGAACGCTCCTGCCCGGGCCCGCACTCGCCGCTCCCGGGCAGCCGGTCGACAGACGCCGGCCGACTGCCCTTCGGCATCGTCATCGACGACCCCGACGAGCCCGCCGATGCAACGACATCGGCGGGGGTCACCCGCTGGCTGTGGTTCTGGGCGCACGCGCTGCGCCAGCACCGGCACGAGCCCCGCGACGTCTTCGACTTCGTCTCACCGGAGACATACATGGCCGCCAACGCGGAATGGGCCGAGCGCGAATGGCCCGAATGGCCCTCATTCGTCGACGAACTCAACCAGCACCACGCCCGCCTCGCCCGCCGCCTCGGCCACGCAGACGCACCCGCCGGCCACTGCTGGTGCGGCGCCACACTCTGGCGGCAAGCCGAGGACATCGGACTCACCGACTGGATGATCTGCGACGGGCCATCGGAGCACTGGTACGCCGACGCTGACGACTGGGCTAGGGCATGCCGCGACCGAGCAAGGGAGATCACCGAGGAAGGCCGCTACTGGGTGCGTCGGGCCGCGCTGGAGACCATCTGGCCGGGGCTCAAGCCCGACACGCTCAAGAAGTGGGCGGAGCGCGGACACGTCGACCGGCGGGGCCGCCTGTACGACCTGGCACAGGTCAACCTGCGAATGCGCCCGCTGCGCTCCGAATAGATGTACACTGTCCCCGAATCGGGCGTTGCGCGCGCCCGAAAACAGGAACCCCCGCCACCACCACGGTGCACGGGGGTTCCGCCGTACAGGCTCGATCGGAGAGGGGCTTGATCATGGCCTGGTCATCCCGACCGCGATCCAGGCGCGCCGCACAACTGCCCCGAGACTGGAGGCGCATCCGCGCCGCTGTCCTCGCACGCGACCACCACGCCTGCGTCATGTGCGGCCAGCCCGGCAGCCACGTCGACCACATCGAACGCGGCCAGAACCACGCCATGACCAACCTGCGCACCCTGTGCGAGCACTGCCACATGGTCCGCACCGGACGCGACGGTGGCACCGCGCCACGCCGCCCACGCCGGCACCACCGACCACCTGAACCCCATCCGGGCCGACTCACCTGAACCCTCGATATGCACCGCGCTGCATACACCAATGCATAAACCCGGGGGCTAACCCCTCCCCGGGCCGCTCCCTACCGCTCCGCGTTTAGGCGCACAGATTATCCCCGGGTTTTCAAGTCGATTTGAGCCCGCCAACTGCATAATATGCATCGATTTCCGCAGCACTGAGGAGGTGTCATGGGCACTCGCGGACCAGTACCACAGCGCAAGGAGGACCTGCGCGGACACCGCAGCAAGGACGAGCTAAACAAGTCCGTCACCCGAGCCCCTGGCGCCGACAAGGTGTCTGTCCCAAAGGCAGACCCAGAATGGCACCCGATTGCCCAGCGCCTGTGGGGAGCACTGAAGAAGTCCGGGCAGGCCCGCTTCTACGAGCCGTCCGACTGGGCCCTGGCCTACTCGCTGATGGAGGACCTCTCGCGCTACAAGAGCGGCGCGAAGCGGTCCGGCCAGATGCTGGCCGCGATCATGTCCGGCCTGTCCGACCTGCTGGTGACCGAGGGCGACCGGCGCCGGGTCGGTATCGAGCTCTCCCGCCCTGAGACCGGGGAGCCGAGCGAGTCCGCGGGCGTGGTGGAGATGAACGAGTGGCGCAGGCGGCTGCAGGCCGGCTAGCGCCGCCGCGTGAGCGGACCGTCACCCTGCCTCAGGGAATCCCGAAGCTGACTCTGGGCTGGGGCGCGATCGCCTGGGTGACTGACAACCTCCTCCAGCCCAACGGCCCTCTGGCCGGGCAGCCCTTCCGCATGACGGAGGGACAGGTCCGCTTCACGCTGTGGTTCTACGCCCTCGACCCGGAGGGCCGGTGGCTGCACAACAGGGCCGTCCGTCGTCTTGCGAAGGGCTCGGGCAAGAGCCCGTTCGCGGGCGTGCTCTCGCTCACGGAGCTGCTCGGCCCGGTTCGCTTGGACCACTTCGACCCGGACGCTCCGGGCGGGTGCGTGGGTAGGCCGGTGTCGATGCCGCTGGTGCAGATCGCCGCGACCAGCGAGAGGCAGACGGCTAACACCATGCGCATGGTGCGCGCCATGGCGTCCAAGCGCTCACCCCTGGCCAAGAAGTACGGCCTGCAGGTCGGTAAGACCTTCGTGGACGCGCCCGGAGGCGGCAAGCTTGAGCAGATCACCTCCTCCGAGGGCACTGCTGAGGGCGCTGAAGTGTCCTTCGTGGTCGGCGACGAGACTGAGCACTGGACCCCTGGGATGGGCGGACCGGGCCTAATGGAGACACTGACCCAGAACGCTGTCAAGACCGGCGCGAGGGTCATGGAGACCTCTAACGCCTGGGTGCCGGGGGCTGGGTCCGTGGCCGAGTCGACGTTCGAGGCCTGGTGCGCACAGCAGGAGGGGCTGACCCGTGCGACCCAGACGATCTTGTACGACGCCCGCGTGGCCCCTGCCATCACGGCGCTGACCGATGACCCGGACGAGGGCGAGATCAGCCTGAGCGAGGGACTGCGCTTCGTCTACGAGGACTGCCCGTGGGTGGACATCGAGCCGATCAAGCAAACGATCTGGGCGACCAACTACCCGACCTCACGCGCTAGGAGGTTCTTCCTGAACCAGCCCAACGCTGCCGAGAACGCCTGGACGAGCGTGCAGGAGTGGAGTCGCCTGTCCAACCCCGACCGCGACCTGGTTGACGGTGAGGAGGTCGTGCTGTTCTTCGACGGGTCCAAGTCCAACGACCACACGGCCCTCGTGGGCTGCTGCATGGACGACGGGCACGTCTTCACCCTGGGGGTGTGGAAGCCGGAGAGGGCGACCGGCGTCGTCAACGCCGGCGCCGTCGACTCGGCCGTGCACGCGGCCTTCGACCGCTTCAAGGTGGCGGCCTTCTGGGCTGACGTGCGCGAGTGGGAGTCTTACGTCAAGGACTCCTGGCCGCGTGAGTTCGGCGACGACCTGCTGGTGTGGGCTGTCCCCCGAGGCAAGGAGCCGGCACCGATCGCGTGGGACATGCGCTCCCATGTCTACCAGTTCGCTGAGGCCGCCGAGATGTGCCTGGCGGAGATCCAGGCCCGCTCGTTCACGCACGACGGGAACTGGGCGACCTCCGAGCACGTAGCCAACGCGCGTGTCAACGAGACCAGGGGACGCTTCTCCATCAAGAAGGAGAGCCCCAAGTCGTCCAAGAAGATCGACGCCGCAGTGTGCGTGATCGGCGCGCGCATGGTCTATCGCGCAGTCAAGGCCTCCCCAGAGTGGGAGGACCGCAGTACCAACGGAAGTGAGTGGGGGCTGTTCTAGATGTCCTTCGATTCCCTGCTCCAGCAGGCCCGCCAAACACCGCTGGGGTATGACAGGCGGGAGGCCTACTACGAGGGTGAGGTGCGTCTGGCTGCCCTGGGCGTCAACCTTCCCCCGGCTACCCGTGTACTGGAGATGGTTGCCCCCTTCCCCAAGATGGCGATTGACGTGCTCGTGGAGTCACTGACCCCGCAGGGCTTCCTGCTGGCCAGCGACTCCGACGGAGTGGCAGCGACCCTGCGGAGGTGGTGGCAGTCCAACGACCTGGACACCACCTGCCGTCTGGCGTTCACCGAGGCCCTGGTGCAGGGGCTCGCCTACTGGATCGTCGGCGACGGCACCGACTCCGTCCCACGCGTGACAGCCCACTCCGGCAAGGGGATGGCTGCAGCCTACGACCACATGGGGGCCCTGACCGAGGCAGTGCGAACCTGGAGGTCAGGTGGCAGCAGGTACGCCGCCCACTACCTCCCGGGGCTCACTCAGTGGCGGGTCGAGCGCGGCTCGCAGTGGGTCGTCATCGACGAGAGGGACACCGGCCTAGACCGCCCCACCGTCGTCCCCATGGTCAACCGTGCACGCCTGGGCGACACCGAGGGACGCTCTGAGATCACCGAGCTCATGATGATCTCGGACGCCGCCAGCCGCTCCCTGACCAACCTCCAGGTCGCGCAGGAGCTGCTGTCCATGCCGCTGCGCTACGTCTTCGGCAAGGGTCTGACGGAGGCGGTCGGCAACGACCCGGTCAAGCGTCTCAAGGCCTACTACAACGCCCTCATGACCGGCCCAGAAGGCTCGACAGCCGGGCAGCTCGCCGGCGCCGACCTGAGCCCGATCATCAACTCCTACAAGCTCTATGCCCAGCAGATCAGCGCGATCACCGGTATCCCGCCGACCATGCTCGGCATCTCCACCGACAACCCGGCCAGCGCCGAGGCGCTGAGGGTCGCCAAGGAACGGCTGATCACGCGCGCCGAGGTTAAGCAGGAGATGTTCGGCGACGCCCTGGAGGAGGTCGCCAGACTCATGCTCG
>OENY01000363.1_pt1 | contig 11790 bp, 10 predicted proteins | sample 1539391 | NCBI WGS metagenome assembly OENY01 (sample SAMN03777356, study PRJEB22549) | human gut metagenome | biome: gut; feature: infant; material: feces | host: Homo sapiens | collected 2013-11-24 | reverse complement strand
AGATTGCCTCTTGTCTCGTGGGCTCGGAGATGTGTATAAGAGACAGGGACGAACTCTAACCCTGGGATCGTCGGTACCAATATCACGCCGCGCCATCAGCACCGGCCAACATGGCTTCCCAAGTCGCAGTAAAGTCCGGGAAAGTCTTACCTACGCACTCAATATCTTCAATTTGTACCCCGGGAACCTTCAAACCGATCAGAGCAGCAAACATAGCCATTCGATGATCACCATAGGTTTGCACTAAATCACCCTGTAAAGGTGCCGGAGAAATCCGGAGGGTAGTTTCACTGGCTTTAGCGTTACCCCCCAAGCGTTTAATTTCCGTTTCGAGGGCGTTTAAGCGGTCAGTCTCGTGTCCGCGCAAATGCCCGATCCCGGTCAGTTTTGAAGGCTCCACCGCTAAGGTACAAAGGGCAGCCAAGGTGGGAGTTAATTCGCCCACGGCTTCCAAATCACATTGGGTGCCACCGATTACCCCACTGCCTTGACAAACCAGACTGCCTTCCGGAGAGCGGTAAATCCGTGCTCCCATAGGAGTTAGCAGTTGGCGCCAAGCATCCCCAGGTTGAAAAGTCTTAGCAGGCCAATGCGGGATACTAACTTGTCCGCCACAAATCATGGCCGCGGCCAGGAACGGTCCGGCATTAGTTAAATCGGGCTCGATATGGCGCTCGCCTCCCCGTAAGCGAGCAGGCCGACAGCGCCACAGATGACGAATCTGGCGAGTATTCCAATCACCGGTTTCTCCACCCAGGTTTTCAATCTGCCCGCCACAGGCGTTTACTTCCGCTACTGTCATTTCCACGTGGCGAATAGAAGGTAAAACCGAGTCAACCTCTATCTGGAGTTCGAAGGGTAGTGCTGGGGAGACTAATAGGAGGGCAGAAACATATTGGGAAGAAGCAGAAGCATCTATCTTTAGCTGTTGCAGTTGCTCAGTGGCATTAAGCTGACCGCTAATAGTGAAAGGTAGCTGTCCCGGGTTTGGCATATCGCTAAATGTGGCACCCAGTTTAGTTAAAGCATCTAACAGACCCTTCATAGGACGAGCGCTGGCAGCTACATCGCCTTGAAAACGTACCGGCTGCCCGCTCAGCAGCGCTACCGGCGCTAAGAACCGCATTACCGTTCCTGCCAGACCGCACTCGATAACCCCAGTTTGGGGAGATAAATGTGCCGGGGGAGTAATTAGGAGTCCTCCCGCTTGCTTTTCCACCTGGGCACCAAACTCTTGGATCCCGGCAATCATCAACTCGGTATCCCGACAGCGTAGCGGATTGGTGATTAAAGTTGGTTCTTCCGCTAGCAGTGCTAACACTAAGGCGCGGGCAGTTAAAGATTTAGAGGGCGGGAGCGAGATTACCGCATTCAGCGGGGTACTTTTAACGGGGGCGTTCCAGACAGTCAATACTTAGTCCTGTCTAGTGGGAAACACTTCGGAGGTTAGACCGGCATGGAGCGCTAAACCTTGCGCAATTCGTAAAGCATCAACTTTGCCTGGTTGCCAGCCATTGACAATCGTAGCGGCTCCGTTAGCTAGCACCAAAGCACTAGTTGCTAGGGGAGAACGACGAGTGGTAGCCATCCGCAAAGCCAAAACGGCAACGGCCGCGCCGCAAACTTTCGCAATAGTTTTCACATCGTTTTTGGTTAGAGGAGGAAAACCGTTCTTTTCCATTAGCTCTAGGTGATGTTGGGCTAAGTGTGCATGCTTATCACTGTTACGGATCGCGTCGATCCCCTCAATCATCAAAGGCGCTGCTATAAGCGCGCGAGAAAGTGCATACCTTTTAGCCATGCTTCTATTCTTACCTAAGCTGCTGGCTATTTCTAGCTTCTGGGAGCTTAATTACCCAAAGTAGGGTTGCTGAAACCAAGCTAGAATGGAATCAATGGAAACTGAAATCCTAGAGGCAGAGCGGGCAGGCACGGCGGCGCCCCCTAAAACGGTAGCGCTTGAGCGCGGGCATAGGCCTGCCGGCGAGGACGGGAACGGATCTGTGTCGGATCCCTTAGCTACCGGTGATAATAATGTGCGCCTTTCGGACCGTTTCAGCAAAGAAGCCCTACCGTTACTAGATCAACTTTATGCAGGAGCGCTGCGACTTACTCGTAAACCTACAGATGCGGAAGACCTGGTTCAAGAGACCTATATGCAGGCTTTTCGTAAGTTTAACCAGTACCAACCAGGTACCAATCTCAAAGCCTGGATGTACCGGATTATGACTAATACCTTTATAAACCAGTACCGTTTAAAAACCCGGCGTCCCCAAGAACAAGGATCTGGAGAAATAACTGATCAAGCCCAGGTAGCGCAATCACTGCATCATGGAGAGGGAATGCCCTCTGCCGAGACTACCGCTTTGGAACGCCTTCCGAATGAAACTATCCAGGCTGCCTTTGAAAAACTTTCGGATGAGCATCGAGCGGTAGTATACCTGGCGGATGTGGAACAGTTCAGCTATAAGGAAATATCGCAGATTCTGGGAATCCCCCTAGGTACTGTAATGTCTAGGCTTCATCGAGGGCGCAGCCAACTTAGAGAGGAACTATCAGAATATGCCCGCGAGTACGGAATCGGGGTGAAGTAATGAACGAGCAGCCATGTGGGCGTGATCCCTTTAGACATGCCACGGAGGAGTGTCGCGAACTTAGTGAGGATGAGGCACGCCATATTGCTGAATGCCCTTGTTGTCGGAAAATCCTAGAGGGCGAAGCTGCCGGAATCTCCTTGTCTTTACGGCGCTGCCTATGTCACGGAACCGTGGCTCCTTCGACCTTACGGACTCGGATAGTGCAGGCGCTGGCGGTATCTATGCAAACAGATGGGATGCAGCTTACCTATGAAGAACAACGTTACCAAGAAGATCAGACCTGAGATTGCCGAAATTAATGGTTACTTAGGTCAAATATTTTTTCGCCAGCATTTTCAGTTTTAGAAAACGTGGGATTATATGTAAAACTAGGGACGTTGTTTATTTATTGGGAAGGTGTAAAAGATGTCTAAACGTGGACGTAAACGCAAAAGCCGCCGTACCAGTGCCGCCAATCACGGCAAACGGCCTAACTGCTAAGAACTTTAGCTGCCGCTAAATCGTTGCGGTAAAAGCTTTTTGGGGGGTGGTGACGAAAAGTCACCACCCCCCAAAAAGCTTTCAGTACCGAACTAGGCGAAAGCCTTCTCCATTAGCTCGGCATTCTCCGCTTTGTGCAACTTGGAATTGCCGGCTGCCGGAGAGGCCGCTTCGGGTCGGGAAGCTACTTGCAGACTCTTGCCGATAGCTCCGGCAAGATGCAAGGCCATAAATGGCCAGGGGCCTTGGTTTTCTGGTTCATCCTGTACCCAGGTGAGCGGCAAATCTCCCCAGGTGTTTAGAACTTCTTGCAGCTCGGCTACCGGGAGCGGATACAGCTGCTCTAAGCGAATAATCGCGGTATCGAAACGTTCGCGCTTTGCCCGCTCTTTTACCAAGTCATAGTAGACTCGTCCGCTACACAGTAATACTCGGGAAGGCTGACTTACCCGCTCGTCTACTTCGCCGATAACCGGATTGAATTCCCCGGAAATGAAATCTTCTACCGGGGAAGCTGCCGCTGCTAAACGCAACAATTGCTTCGGTTCGAAGGCAATCAAGGGTTTACGTGGGCGCTTATAGGCTTGCACGCGTAGCATATGGAAGTTATTCGCCGGATTTGAGGGCTGACATACCCACATATTTTCTTGGGCGCACAGTTGCAGGTACCGCTCTATGCGTGCCGAAGAATGGTCTGGGCCTTGCCCCTCATATCCGTGTGGCAATAGCATTACCACTCCCGAACGTTCATTCCACTTTTGGAAAGAAGAAGAAACGAACTCGTCGGTAACTGCCTGACCACAGTTCGCAAAGTCCCCGAACTGGGCTTCCCACAGCACCAAGGTTTCGGGAGATTCCACTGAATAGCCGTATTCGAAAGCTAGCGGAGCATACTCGGACAGTGGAGAGTTGAAGGCCTGGAAAGTTGCTTGCTCCTCAGTCAAGAAATTCAACGGTGTCCATTCGCGCCCATTTTCATAGTCGTGAATTACCGCGTGACGATGGGAGAACGTACCGCGACGCGAATCTTGCCCGCCGAGACGAACATTAGTGCCTTCCATTACTAGCGAACCATAGGCCAACATTTCGCCCATTCCCCAGTCGATCTTGCCTTCGCGCGACATGACTTCCCGCTTTTGCAGTACCTTCATAATCTTGGGGTGGGGGGTGAAATTCTTGGGCACCCGTACTTGGGATTGACCGATCCGCTCTACCTCTTCGCGAGTGATTGCCGAGGTCCAGCCGAGCATCATCCCTTGACCGGGTTGCTGGGAGGTAGGCATTACCCAGCGGGTGTCGCCCCCGGGATTAGTGGTGTCATCGTGCTCGGCCGCGTCGAACTCCTTCTTTTCCCGGGTCTCCTGGAAAATCTTATTCAGATCGTCATGGTATTCCTGTAAGGCTTCTTGGGCTTTTTCTTCGCTCAGATCTCCGCGCCCAATCAAGTTACGGGTATAAACCTCGCGCGTGGTGGGAAGGCTATCGATCAAGGAATAAAGCACCGGCTGGGTCATGGAGGGGTCATCGCCCTCGTTATGTCCGCGCCGACGGTAACAGACCATATCGATGATTACGTCTTTATGGAATTCTTGCCTAAAGTCAAAGGCTAGCTTGGCGGCCTTCACCACATCCTGCGGGTAATCCCCATTAACGTGGAAAATTGGAACTTGCAGACCTTTAGCTAAATCGGTGCAGTACCGGGTAGAACGCCCCGAAGTCGGCCCGGTAGTAAAACCGATCTGGTTATTTACAATAATGTGCACGGTGCCACCAGTACGGTAACCGCGCAACTGAGACATATTCAGGGTTTCCTGCACCACGCCCTCACCAATAAAAGCGGCATCACCGTGGATAAGAATTGGCATTACCTGGCTTTCCGCATCTTTTCCACCCCCTAAGCGATCTTGCTTAGCGCGAGTGATACCTTCGGTAACCCCATTGGCCGCCTCCAGGTGGGAGGGATTAGCGGTCAGGGATACCAGCACCCCTTCGCCCTCGTCAGCGGAATAAATACCCTCGGTGCCCAGGTGGTATTTCACGTCCCCAGAACCTTGGGTCGAGTTCGGATCCAGGTAGCCTTCAAATTCGGAGAAAATCTGGCCATAAGATTTACCGGCCACATTAGACAGCACGTTCAACCGTCCGCGGTGAGCCATCCCGATAGTGATTTCTTTTACCCCAGTCCGTGAAGCACTAGATAGCATCTTGTCTAGCAGCGGGATCAGGGATTCTGCGCCTTCTAGCGAGAAGCGTTTTTGCCCCACGTATTTGGTTTGCAGGAAAGTCTCGAAAGCTTCGGCATGATTGAGCATACTGAGCACATGCATCTGCTCATCTTTTGAAAGCTTCTTTGTGGGTTTTTCAATGCGGCTTTGTACCCAGCGACGCTGAACCGGGTCTTGAATATGCATATATTCGATCCCGATAGCCTGAGTATAGGTAGCGCGCAGCTGCTCTAACAGATCCCGCAAGTTCATAGTGTCGCGGCCGGCGAAACCACCGGTAGGAAAGACGCGATCCAAATCCCATACGCTCAGTCCATAAGATCCGATAGAAAGATCCGGGTGGCGGCGCAGGATTTGCTGCAGAGGATCCGTATTGGCGGCCAAGTGCCCGCGGGACCGGTAAGCATGAATCAGTTCCGCGATCCGGGCAGGTTTACCTTTTTCGGTTACCTGATCATAGTTGAAATCTCTTTCCCACTGATAAGGTGCATGAGCTACCCCTAAAGTGGAGAACACGCGCTCAAAGAAGCCGTCATGGCCGGTAAGTTTCTGTTCAATAATCCGCAAGAACTCCCCGGAGCCGGCACCTTGAATCACCCGGTGATCGTAGGTGGAAGTCATGGTCATGATTTGCCCAATACCGGCGTTGGCCAGTTGCGAAGGTGAGGCTCCAGCCCATTCGGCCGGGAAGGAGGTAGCGCCGACTCCAATGATTGCCCCTTGGCCAGTCATTAACCGGGGAACCGATTGTTTGGTACCCAAGGTTCCGGGGTTGGTTAAAGTAACGGTTCCTCCCGCAAAATCCGCAGGTTTTAGGGAGCCGGCACGCGCCCGCTTAACTAGATCCTCGTAGGCGTCAATGAATTGCCGAAAGTTTAGAGTATCGGCCTTGTGGACTACTGGAACCATTAGCGAGCGGGAACCGTCTTCCTTGGGAAGATCGATCGCTAGTCCAAAACCGACGTGCGCAAACTTGCGGATGCAGCCGTGGCCGTCCTCGTCCTTTTCAAAGCGGACGTTCATGGACGGCATTTCGACTAGCGCCTCAATAATGGCGTAACCGATTAGGTGGGTGAAAGACACCTTACCGCCGGTAGTGGCCGCCAAATGGGTATTTATTACTTTGCGATTTTCGATTAGCAGTTTGGCAGGAATCTCGCGGGCAGAAGTGGCGGTGGGAATCTGCAGTGATTCATCCATATTCTTAACTACCGCTTTAGCGACCCCACGGAGGCGCTCTACCGTATCTTCCTCGTCACTGTCACCTGCTGGGCCTAGATCTAGAGCCGTTTTCCGGGCGACATAGGGAGAGGTCGGTTCGGAGGCGGCCACCGGGGGAGCGGGAGGCAAATCGGAACGAGTTACGTCCCGGGCACCTACCGCTAAGCCGGTTCCCGTCACCTTGTGAGGCTGCTTTTCTTGGGGGTCTGGCTCTTTTATCTGCTCATTGCGTGCCTCCAAAGCGGAGAAGTATTCTCTCCAGTCTTCGGGAACCGACAGGGGGTCGGCGCAATATTTGTCATAAAGATCATCGATGATCTCCTGGTTGATCGGGCTTACCGACTGATCCATTTGATCTTCCGAATTGGGCATGGCGCTTCCTTTTCTGGATGGTGACGGAGTATCCAATAAGATATTAAGCCTATTTAGTTCGAAAGTCCTAGCATTTCTCTCGATATTGAGAGAGTTTATGTAGACTTTACTAATGTTGGTGCATTGCTATTAAAATAGCTTACGAATTGCCTACTTGAAGAGGTGTTTGTGGTATGTCCTCCCCGGATTTGATGATGGTGGTGTAGTTGCCTGATAGCGTTTATTACCTGTTAATGGTGCTTTTGGGGGTCTTACTGACGATCGGTACCGCCCTGTTTGTGGCGGCCGAATTCTCTATGCTGGCTCTCGACCCCACCCAAGTCGAAGAGAGGGTGAAACGGAAAGAAAAGGGAGCCGCCGGAGTCCTAAAAGCTTTGCAGCATTTGTCTACCCAGCTTTCAGGGGCACAAGTGGGAATTACTCTCACTACCATCCTGTTGGGTTACACTACGCAGACTGCGCTTACCTCTTTGTTTGCGCAGTTATTACAGGACATAAAACTGGCGGCCTCCCTGGCCACGGCCATTGCGGTGGTGGTAGCTCTAATACTGGTCAACGCCTTTTCTATGGTGTTTGGGGAACTGTTCCCCAAAAACCTGGCGTTAGCTAAACCTTTCGAAGTTGCCCGGGTGGTAACTCCCCTCCAACGCGGTTTTACCGTCGTATTTAAGCCGATAATCACGCTTCTAAACGGGCTATCTAACCAGGTGGTGCGGGCTTTGGGGGTAGAACCTTTAGAACAGTTATCCTCGGCGCGTTCAGCTTCGGAACTAACGGCGATGGTTCGGCATAGCGCCGAAGCCGGTACCTTAGACTTATCTACCGCCACGATTTTTACCCGCTCCGTAGGGTTAGGTAGGCTCTGTGCTCGCGACGTGATGACTGACCGGAGACGAATGGAGTCTTTAGAGGCTTGGCAAAGCGCCGAGGACGTGGTGGAGCTATCGCGGCGTACCGGGCACTCTCGATTCCCGGTTATAGGCGAGGACGCCGATGACGTCCTCGGGCTGGTGCATTTACGTCGCGCAGTGGCGGTACCTTTTACAAAAAGACAAAACGTACCAGTTACTGCCCAGTCTCTCCTGGTTAAGGCACTACGCGTTCCCGAAACCGTCAGGCTCGCACCGCTGCTAGTGCAATTGCGGGAAGCTGATCTGCAAATGGCGATTGTGGTTGATGAATACGGCGGTACCTGTGGCGTTGTGACTCTAGAGGATGTAGTGGAAGAAATCGTGGGAGAAGTGGCTGACGAACACGACTTACGCCGGCGCGGTATCCGCCTCGAGGGTGATAATAAGTGGTTGGTAGATGGGACATTGCGCCCTGATGAAATAGCTGACCGGATCGAGGTGCTGCTGCCAGATGATGGCCCTTATGAAACTATTGCCGGTTTGATCTTGGTCGTTGCCGGTAAGATTCCCCAGGTGGGTCAGAGCTATAAGGTGCGCGGTTATGTCTTGACAGTGGCAAAAATGGAGGGGCGCCGGATTGAGAAAGTGCTGATTAGTAGCGTTAATTCCACTCCGGCAGCTCGCCCTGCAACGAAACTGACCGGGCAGGATCCCCGTAAAGGCGGCGAAGGAAATGTCTGATTGGTTGGCACTGATAATCGCGGTAGCGTTACTGGCCGCAAACGCGTTTTTCGTGGCCGGAGAGTTTGCTGTCACCTCCACCCGGAGCTCGCAAATTGAGCCTTTGGCTGCGCAAGGTAAACGGGGAACGAAAGCAGCGCTATGGGCGGTAGAGCATGTTTCCCTGGTTTTAGCGGTAAGCCAATTGGGGATTACCTTAGCTTCTACCGGGTTAGGTGCCGTAGCCGAGCCAGCTTTAGCGCATTTAATCGCGCGTCCGCTAGATTTCTTCGGAGTATCGCCCTCGCTTACCCACCCCATCGCCTTCGTGTTAGCGCTGATAATCGTGGTATTTTTACATATCGTTTTGGGAGAAATGATCCCCAAGAATCTCACGGTAGCCACCTCGGTGCGGGTCTGTCTGGTCATTTCTCCGCATTTGGTACGGATTGCTCGGGCATTACGTCCTATTGTGCACGCCCTCGACGAGAGCGCTAACTGGTTCGTGAAAATGCTGGGGATAACCCCCCGTTCGGAAGTTTCTCAGTCTTTCACTATTGAAGAAGTGGCGGCGATTGTCGCAAAATCCACCGCTGCCGGAACCTTGCGTGATGATTTGGGATTATTGTCTGGAACCCTGGAGTTTTCTAAAGAGGACGTGCGTTCAGCGATGGTTCCGCGCTCGCAACTAGTTACTTTGGACTGGCCACTAAGTGCCGCTGACTTTGAAGCTGAAGTGGCCAAAACCGGGTTTTCTCGTTTCCCGATTAGTGATGAATCCGGTGACTTGCAAGGGTATTTGCATCTAAAAGATGTTATTTTCGCTGATTCTAGCGCTGCTCGCCAGGCGTCTCTGGAATCATGGCGAGTTCGGGTTCTCCCGGAAGTTTCCCCAGATGAAGAAGTAGAGGACGCATTACGAGTTATGCAAAAAACCGGGGTTCACCTGGCTAAAGTCAACGAGAACGGGCAAACCATTGGGGCTATTTTCTTAGAAGATATCTTGGAAGAATTAGTGGGAGAAGTCCGCGACACTATGCAGCGCAGCGAAAACTAACTCTGTCCCGGGTGGCATCGACGCGGAATGGAGTTTTTCCTGCCAACTGATAGTCGAGCTGTTTAAGTGGCAAATCGACCTGCTCTGGATAAATCGTTATAAATTCGTTATTATTTCAGAGTTAGTTATTTTCTGGAGGAACAGCAAATGGCCGAGTCGGTTACCCGGCGGCGCTCTCGGCGCGCCGAACGGAGGAGAAGACGACGCTTTCAACGCTACGCTGCGGTTCCTCGGGCGCTGGTGATTCTGGCTTTAGCAGCAGTTACTATTATTGCGCCGCTGACGGGATTTGTGCAGGCTGATAAGCCCGGCTCGATGATCGCCCACGTGCTATCTCTGCAGACTGACGGAGAAAGCTGGGCGGGAAGTGCTCACTCTCTCGAGGCAGTAGATTCCGAAGAAGGATTGGTCCCCGTACCGGCTGCCGGTACTCGGGCTCGGATCTTAAGTGCGGATCCCCAATGTCAGTTTTCAAATGTGGGATCGGGCAACCGAGCTACTCAAACTATGTCTAACGAAGGCGCGATTCTTTTCCCGTTGCAGCGGGGAGTCTTTCATCAATCTTCGCCCTTTGGAAACCGTATCCACCCGATATCGGGCATATTGAAACTGCATACGGGAACGGATTTTGCCGCTCCCTCGGGCACCCCGATCCATTCCCTAACCGATGGGGTAGTAGATTTTGTCGGCCCCATGGGTGGGGGAGGCAATACGGTGCGGGTTAAACATATTATCGATGGGGAAACTGTTTACTCCCAATACAAACACATGCTTCCGGGATCTTTTGCGGTGAGCGTGGGACAACAGGTTAAAGCTGGCGACCAGTTGGGGGCAGTGGGCTCTACCGGGAACTCTACCGGCAATCACCTGCACTTTGAGATCATGCCCGGCAATGAAAACAATTTTATTGATCCCGTTCCCTGGCTCGAATCCCATCATTTCCGCTACCTGGGGCAAAAATGCGAATAACTCCCCAAATTATTGCCCATAGAGGTGGAGGCGGAGAAACCCTGGAGAACACTCGCGAATCTATCCGCTACGCACTTTCCCAAAAGGTAAGTCGCTATGAAACCGATGTCCGGGCTCTTAAAGATGGCACTGTGGTGTTGCAGCACGATGCCCAGTTAACAACCCCTTGGGGTGATCCGCGTAAAGTTGGAGAGCTTACTTCCCAAGAATTCTTTGCGCTCCGCGGACCGGAACGGCAGCACCCGATTTCGCTAAAAGCCGCCCTCGAAGATTTCCCGACCTTAGCCTATAACGTTGATATCAAAGAGCCGCGCGCTCTTCCGGGAGCTTTACAGGTAGTTAACGCTGCAGATGCCTGGGAGCGAGTGGTTTTTTCTTCGTTTTCCTCCCGCACTTTAGCGAAGCTGCGAAAAAGTCACCCGGGGGCGCAAACCTGTTTATCTCCAGTTGAAGTAGTACGGGCGTTTATCGCCGCCCACAGTGCCAGTAAGCGGCACCTTAGTTCCGCCGGTGCTTTTGCTCAGGTGCCCCTCAAATGGAAAGGCATCACCGTGGTAGATCGCGTTTTTGTCTCCTGGTGTCACAGCCAAGGAATTAAAGTAGAACCTTGGACAATTAATGAGGAAACTGAGATGTTACAGCTGGCAGACCTGGGTGTAGATGCCATCATGACTGATTATCCCGCGATTGCCAAAGTTGCAATTAATGCCCGCTCAGCTTACTTACCCTGATACGCTTAGGGCATGAAAATACATGTTGCATGCGATCACGCCGCATTTGAATTAAAAGAAGCTCTAGTCAGTCACCTTCAGGAAAAAGGCTTAGAGGTAATTGATCACGGATCTAAGGAATACGATGCTGAGGACGACTATCCCAATACTTGTATTCCTTGCGCCGAAGCAGTCCTAGCAGACAAAGGAGCTTTAGGGGTAGTTTTAGGAGGCTCCGGTAACGGCGAACAGATGGCCGCTAACTGTGTTAAAGGGATTCGCGCTGCCTTGGCTTGGAGCCTGGAGACTGCCAAACTTGCCCGGATGCACAATAATGCCCAAATCGTAGCGGTAGGTGCGCGCATGCATGAAGTGCCAGAGGCCTTAGCAATAATTGATGCGTTTATTGCGGAGCCTTTCACGGGGGAGCAGCGGCACCAGCGGCGCATTGACCTAATGGATAAATACGAGCAAGAAAACTAGACGCCGTTCCAACCAGGTAGATATCCCGCCGCGAACGGATGGCGGCGAAAATTGCTAATACGAATAACTACTGTCTCTTATACACATCTCCGAGCCCACGAGACA
>OENY01000359.1_pt1 | contig 11891 bp, 12 predicted proteins | sample 1539391 | NCBI WGS metagenome assembly OENY01 (sample SAMN03777356, study PRJEB22549) | human gut metagenome | biome: gut; feature: infant; material: feces | host: Homo sapiens | collected 2013-11-24 | reverse complement strand
GTGGCTTTTTCAGTTTTCACCTTTTGGCTGCTGGTTACGGCAGGTTTTTCCGGTTCAGACTTTTTAGTGTCCGACCCGCCGCAGCCGGTAAGGCTAATAGCAATCGGGATAGTGATTAGCGCGGCCAGGATACGCTTCGTGGTCATGGTTTTCATGGTTTTCATCCTTATCTACTTGGTCGGGTCAGAGTTTATGGGGCCGGGAGGAATACTACCGGGGGGTAGCTGCTCATAAACCCTTCCATTGTTATGTTCTAATTCTACTTGTTTTGTTTGAGTTTTGATAGCGGCTTCAATCCATTTCGCCCAGGATAACTGGTGGATTGGCAGGGTTTGCAGCCAAGCCTGCCTTGCCCGTCCTACGATTTGGGTATCGAGGCGCACCGTGATCTTGGTTTGCCTAACCACTGGCTTGGCGGCTGCCGGTTTTGCTTGCCCCGTTTCGGTTACCTGCTCCGGTTTGGCGGGGGTTAGTCCAGCGAGTTTAGAACGCCTGGGCGTGTTATTCATGGTTTTCTCCTTTCACTTGTTGATATATTTCTTGATATTTTTCTTGCAGGTCAGCTGTGTTTGCTGCCCACTGGTCGAGTCCTGATCCGCACTCTACGCAGTCGGATATGACGGCTCGTTTGGGTATTGGGGGTTGCAGGATTTTAAACCCGCCTTGTGTGGATGCTGCCCGTAGCGCGTCCACCCAGTAGGTTCCGGCACGGGTTCGAGCTTCGTGCTGGTTGATTAGCACTCCCGCTAGGGTAAGGGCAGGGTTTTGGGTTTCCCGTACTGCGTTCATGGTTTCTAGCAGGCTGGCAAGCCCGTTAGTAGACCACTGTTTCGAGTGGGTCACGATCAGGGCTGTACTGGCTGCTACTAGCGCATTTATCAGTAGGGAGTCTAGGGATGGCGGGCAGTCAATAAGACACAGGTCGTACTGGTCGCGCACGCCATCTAGGGCTTTGCGTAGCCGGTTTTCACCCCCGATCCGGGATAACAGGATTTCATCTCTGACTACTCCTAGAGCGTCCCCAACTGTGGGCACCAGGTCAGCACCTTCCCAGATGGTGTGGGTGATGACCTCGGGCAGGTTTTGCGGGGTGCGGGTAGAAAGCGCGTCTGCAAGGCCGATTGTGTCCTCAGCCAGTAACTCTGGGGTGAGGGCGCTGGTCAGGTTTCCTTGCGGGTCGCAATCAACCACTAACACTCTGCTGCCAGCTAAAATAGCGGTGCGTGTCAGGTGGAAAGTAGTGGTAGATTTACCGACTCCGCCCTTCTGGTTACATATAGCGATGGTTTTCATAATCGTTATTCCTCGTTTTCTGTTTGCCTGGATATTGCGATTACTTTTCGTGCCGCGTTGACTAAGCGTGCCTCAGCTACGAATCTTTCTTTCATGTCTGCCCTGGTGGGGTTATTTGTTAGCGCTTGTTGTAGCAGGTTGGCTGATATTTCCCAACCGGGTTTACTTTTCTTTTTTCCCGTCTGAGCGTGGGTTAAGGCTTGGTATAGCGCGGTGGCGGCTTGAGCTTTTTTCTGTCGGGTGGTACTCGATAGCCAAGCGGTGATGTGGGTTTGAATATCTTCATGGGTTTTATCGTCTACTTGGATCATTTGATTACTTCTTTCAATAGTTGATCGGTCTGTAAGGGTGTAGCGGTGAGGGCTTTTAGTGCGTCAACCTGGTCTGTTTTAGAAACGTGAATGTACCTGGCGGTAGTGTTTGCTGACTCGTGGCGCATGAGGGTCTGGATCACGAACATGGAGGTACCGGTTTGTAATAGCTGGGTAGCGAAGTAGTGGCGTAGCTGGTGCGCGGTAGCGTTTACCCCGGCGCGGCGCATATTGGTTGATATGCAACGTGACACAGCGCGAGAGTTTTGCGGCTGGCCAGGATGGTCGGGGTGGTGGAAGAAGTATCCGTTGCCTAAATGGATTTTCGCCCTCTCTAACAGCACGGGGTGTAGCGGCAAAGTAACTGTCTTATTTCCTTTTCCGTGGATCGTGATTAGCCCGTCAGCGAAATTGAATTGGTTCTCGTGTAGCCGCGCGATTTCTGCCACCCGTAATCCGGCATAGGCCGCGAAAAGAATTTTTGAGCGGGTATCAGTGCGTAGTGGCCAGTCGAGTATCTGCTTTAACTGATTAGGGGTTATCGCCTCCGGGCGTTTGATTGGTTCCTTCGGGCGTTTAATCTGGTCAGTTGGAGCATCGAGCCTGAATTTAATCCGCTTGAGATGCTCATAGAAAGCGTAAAGATGGGTGAAGTAGCAGGCTTTAGTGCCCTGATCTTCAAACCCGGCAAGCCATTGGACTATAACTTGCGGGGTAGCGGTTTCCACTAGAGTGCCAGTTTGCCGTTCAAATTGGTTTAGCAGCCTTACACGTTCTTTTACCGTGCGGGTAGAAAGTCCTTCGGCTTTCATGGTTACTCCCCACTCGTAAATCATTTTTTCGCTCATTTGATAAAGCCCTTTCTGTATCGGCTGGTGCGTCCGAACGTAGATGCAGCAGCAATAACCAGAATGAACAGCAATAGCAGCATTAATGGCGTCGCTGGTGTTGCGGGCGTGGCGGGTGTAGCCAGGGTGGCTGGCAACTGGGATAAAAAAATGTGAACTTTTGATGAAGATTCAACAGTAAATCTGGCTTGAGCAGTTAATACGTATAGGTACTTGGGATCAGAAGGTTGCAGGTTCGAATCCTGTCGAGCGCGCCAAACCCCGTCCTCGTTGCGATCCAGCGGTGACGGGGTTTTTCCAATTTCCTTTTGCTTGACTGTGATTATTGGGTGGTGATCTGGGGTATTAGCCCTAGATCAACAGCAGTGAGCTGTTCTTAACATTTTCGGGTTTTTGCCCAAGAATTTGTTGCATCACTCGAAGTAGCTACGGGATACTTACGTAAGTAAAAAAGTCTTTATGGATTGAAATTGTCACGTCGAACAGTATTGGGGAAACATGAGGGATTATTCTGTTCTATTCCGTGGAAAGCTCGCGCAGAGCGTAGCTAAACTATTTGCTTTAGCCTTAGCAACCGCCTTAACCCTCACCATCGCGGGTTCGGTGAATGTTTCCCGTGCTTATGCCGCAGATGTTTTAGGGGATCAACAGGTTCAGCAAGTGCTAGACCAGGTTCTCGGAGATCTGCAGCAAGTTGATTTTCGCGACAAAGCCATCAGGGACAAACTTGCAAAGACCAATTTCACGGGAACCGAGAAACTAAACAAAAAAGTTGCGATTTGGAAGGACAATAAAGATAAGTACCCTACCCTTAACGATGTCCCGGAAGAGGTAGTGCTCCAGGCGCTACAAGAAGAGTACCTACTCGCTTCCGATATGGAGGGCGCATTTAACCAGATCAAAAAGGATTTACCAACAATCCTCCCGCTAATGATAAAAGCAGATTCCCAGGTAGCTGCTGCGGGGAAGAATAAAGACGTCGCCTACTATGTGGACGCCATTAAAAACGATACTGCTGGTTTCCTGATTGGCGCTGCCTATCTGCAGCGTAACTATGGTTTCAACATAAAAGAGGGCGCGACGGTTGCCCGCCAGCTGATGACGGAAAATAATGCTTTCGGGAAGGAATACGCTCCTCTGGATCTAGTCAAAGCTATTGGGCAGCAGAGCGCTGACCAGCGCAAAATGTTGTCTACTCCTAAACTGTTTCAAGCTGTTTTAGGTGGGAAGATAGCTGACCAAACCGATTTAGGCGCTTTCCTAAATGACCAGGTGACTAAGACCGGTCAAAAACCTGCCGATTGGTTTTGGAAAACCTCTAAAGCAGTAATTTTTGAAAAGAAGTCAAAGGCAAACCCTACTGCTCCCTATCGGGTATTCGGTAAGCTCAAGAGCGAAGCAAACGGTCAGGCGGAGCTACTTGCCCTATTGAACGTGTCAGAGAACTCTCTGTATGTGGTTTCGACAGTGGAGTCCATCATGTATGGTCTGACCGATACCTATGTAAATCGCGCGCTCAAAGATGCTGATCCCGATGCCTATCATGCAGAACTAGAAGCTTTTGAAAACAAGGTCGAATATGCTGCTGAACGCCAAGCCGACTATTTGGATTTTTGGTATCGCCTAGCAAAAGAGGATAAACGCGCCCAACTGGTAGGTAACCGCCGCGTATGGGACAACCAGCAGATTAAGAATCCGAATGAGAATTCTGCTGCAAAGCGTTGGTCGCCTAAACAGGGTGTTGGGGTTGCCAGCGGAGTTAAAGAGTTTATGACACCGTTGGGCTACTATTTTACTTTCACGCAGGCAGATGGAGTGGCCGACATTAATAGCGGACAGATTCATTACTGGTTAGCCAATGGTTTAGATGATCGCGGGCTGACTACCTATGCTCACGAACACACGCACCAAATGGCGAATCAAGTTCATTTTGCGGGATATGGTCAGCGGTCTGGGGCGAGTGCCGAACTGATTACTCGGGGCGTGTTCGAGCCTTGGCATCAGAACGATCCCACTGATAAAGGGGCAAACTTTGACCTCAACCAGATTTTTGATCGCAGCGATCAAAACCCTTACGGCAATAAAACCCCTGATCGTTTCCAGACAGCCGATGATTTGAAAACCTATTACGGCAACCAGATGGATTTAATCTACACCCTGGATTATTTAGAAGCTGAGGTAGCTTTATCCAAAGACGATGCCACCAAAGCAAAGCTGTTCAATAAAGCCACTTTGTCCGGCAGAGACGAAAAGTTTGACAATATCACTGTCGATGAGGCAAAAAATCTTAAAACAATCAATGACCTGGTAGATATGAACGCGGTTGCCTACCGATTCATGGTTGATGGGCAAAAGGTAACCGGGACTGCTAAATATAACGGCTACTATGCGATTCCCCTATTTACCCCGATTTATGGAGCGCCCCATAATCCCAATGGGATGAGCGGAGATATCCATACTAAGCGCCTAAGCTGGGAGATGCTTGCGGCATACGGCTACTACGAAGGTATGGTTCCCTACCTGTCTAATCAGCTAAAACCAGGCAACGTTGCGCAAAATACTCAATTTAGCGACGACGTGATTATTTCTAAGGTGAGCGGCGGTACTTACCCCACTATGGCTGCTTTCAAAAAAGCTCAATATGCCGAGCGGATCGCTAAGAAAGATACCCTAAAACCAATCACTATTAATTGGGAGGGGAAGACCCAGCAGATTACCACCTACGCTCAACTTAAAGAGTTGATGGATGCTGCTGTGGAGGACGACCTCAAAAATAATCACCTGCTCCCATCTGGCTGGTACAGCAAACTGCCCACGAAAACAAAGGTGGAACAGTTAAAGAGCGCAATTTTCTTAGCGTATAAAACTAACACCAACGAGTTTGCTACCAACATCTATAAAGACGCGCCCAAGACCTACACGGTCACTTACCGCTTTAACGATTTCGACGCCCTCCCCGAGGACGTGCAAAAGCTGCTACCAACCCCGCAAACTGATATTGCTGCTGGTAGCACGGTGACCTTGGCTCAGCCAGGGAAGAAGCAAGTGGTCACCGATAAGGGGATCTATGACTTCAAGGGCTGGGAACCTAAGACCATCACGAACATAGCTAAAGATGAAACCGTCAATGGTACCTGGACTTTCACTGCCTATGTGACCCCGAAAGCCCCCAGCAGTCTAGATGACGACTTTTCCCAAGGCGGGAATGAATATATCGGCAGCTACACCTTGCCTGAGGTAGAGGGCGTTGAATACCTGGTAGACGGGAAAGTAGTTACCGGAAAGGTAAATGTCAGTCCCAATCAGGCTGATGTGAACGCTCCGGTTACGGTTACCGTAACCGCCAGGGCAAAGGATGGTTATAGCCTTAAACCCTCCGCCACGTCCTCGTGGGAGTTTAAGTTTACCCGCGTGAGTGACAAAGAACGGTACAACCCGTTCGCTGACCCGATTTCCCTGACAGTGGGAGATACGCTTCCGCTGCCTAAAGATGTAGTTAAGTTCCCGGATACTCCCGGTCAGATGCCTATCGATTTGGATAAAGTGAAGTTCGCCTGGAAAGCACCGACCCCCAGCACGGACACAGTCGGTAAAATCAAGGGAACCATCACGGTTACTTACGCTGATGGCAGCAGTGAAGAAATCACGGTGGATATTAGCGTTAATGCTAAGCCCTTGACCAAGGTGAAGATTCCGCAGGCCCCTCAGGTGAATGATCCTTGCAACAAATGGGTGGCTAACGGGAAAGTGCAGCCAAATGCAACTTGGATCAAACCCAATGATACTGAGCAGGTCACTTGGGAAATCAATCAAGCAAAAGAGCTGATAGCTAAAACCAAAGACGGCTATGTTTTCGAAAATAACACGAGTGCCCACAACTTTGGGGTAGCAAAGGACTCGGGCGATTTCTGCTGGGAAGATTTGGGTCCAGCTGAGACTGTTCCCGATAAAGATGTCTATACTCCACAAGCCGATCCGATCACGGTTAAAAAAGGTGAGAAACTGCCGGAACTGAGTAAGGTAATTACGTTTAAAGGGAAGGCTCCAACTGATTTAACTAAAGTCAAGTTTGCGTGGAAAGGTAACGCGCCCAGTACCGAGGAAGCAGGAGAGCTTTCGGCAGTGGTGACTGTTACTTATGAGGACGGCAGCAGTGAAGAAATCACGGTGAAAGTGATAGTAAAGGCTGACGAGCAACCAGGTACCGATCCTACTGAACCTGGTACGAAGCCAGGTGAAGATACTCCGGGAACCACCCCTAACCCTGGTACCGGTAAGCCGGAAACTAAACCTGCGGGTGAGGGCACTTCCTCGCCTAAACCGGGTCAGAGCGCTCCGGCAACGGCAGGGAAGAAACCGGCATTATCTAATACCGGTTCTGTGGGGCTGGCCGCGTTAGCACTTCTCGCTTCCCTCAGCACCGCTGGCGCGTTACTGCTTAGCCGTAGACGCAAATCTGCAGAGAAACAGTAACCAGCTGCGCTACTAGGCGGAGGAGTTCATCCCTCAGGTGAAAGCTGAAGTCCCCGTCCTGGTCGCAATCGGGCGGTGACGGGTTTTCCAATAAGACGTTAAGACGAATAATCGGCTTATCAGGGATGTTAAGCGTAACGGAACAACCCCGCCTATCAAGACGGCTCTCTACACATCCGCAAAGGCTGGGCAGGCCACTAAACCACCCCAACACGCCCGGAAAAAGACACACAATTCGGGCATTAGCCCTGGTTTTCCTTTTGTATGTTGAAATAAAGCTCTGGTCATCGGCGTCATCCTTATAAGCGGAGCGTCAACGGCCAGAGCATCTGGTAGATATTTTATGGCCATTTTTGGTTGAGGTCAACCACGCGGCGTACCTTACATATTTTGAGCGCGAAAGTTTTTCGGTGCCTCATTTAGTTTGAGCGCGCCAAACCCCGTCCTCGTTGCGATCCAGCGGTGACGGGGTTTTTCCAATTCCTAAAGGATGCGCCAAACCTGGTCAGATCAATAAAAACACCATAAACAATAAATTAAATCTCTTGTCTTTTTATTTATTTATTCATAAAATAGTTTAGAGAAAGGGGTGGATACAGATGGCAACTAACACCGTTAATGTCAATTTCAAACTTAAGGCAGACGATAAACGTCTGATGGAAAGCGCCTGCCGGGAACTTGGATTGTCCATGAGTGCGGCGTTCACAATTTTTGCAAAAAAAGTTGGTCGTGAGCGCCGGATACCGTTTGAGGTCTCGGCTGACCCCTTTTACTCTGAAGAGAATCTTTCCCGTCTCAAGAAGACGATTGACGAGGTCGAAGCAGGCAGGAAACAGCTGGTTCCGCATGATCTGATTGAAGAATAAAATCATGCGAATTGTGTGGAGCGAGGAGGGCTGGGATGACTACCTTACCTGGCAGGCTCGCGCAAATGGTTGCAGTTGAGGACGACCAAGGTAGGTGGCGAATATTTCATGCTATGACCCCGCCTACCAAAGCCTTTCTTAAAGAACTAGGGATGTAAGGAACAATGATGAGCGATTTTACTGCCATAGATGGCAAAAGAATCACCGATGAGAAGCTAACTGCTTGGGAACAGGAATACGCACAAGGTACGTCCCCGGAGGGCGAAAAGAATCTGAGCCAGGTCATCCACGGCTCACCGCGCTCTTTAAGTGGCGAGGGAAGTGAGACCCTATCGGTAAAATTCCAGTAGCTGTGAAAAGAGCTCTGGTTGCGACAGCAAAAAACAGCAACTCACTACCAGTGAACTGGTGCGGATCACGCTAGCCAAATCACTTGCCCAAGCATAATGCTCATCCCTGTCGCGACTAATGTTGCTTGTCCAGAATCTCGGATAAGCGAATTTTTACTGCTTCATCGGCGCTGATGGATTGTTCTGCCACCTGACGCACTAGGTCGCGGGTTCGCGGATCAGTTACCGGCATATCGGCGAGACTCATAGCGACGTCAGCAAATGCTATCGCAGCTTCTGCCGGGGTGGGGTAGTCCGCGACCTCAGCGTACGGGGTTAGCTGATCTTCCTGACCGGGTTCCGGCTGGGGTTCTCTGTCTTGTGTGTGCATTTTTTGATACCTACATCTCTAGCGACGAGGCTAACGGTCTACATTGGTCACTTGGCTGCGCTCTCTGAATCTCTTTTCATGATCCGAGTCTTAGTGCGTATGACCAATTCGTCAGCGTTTATAGTTCCCTTAACATAATCCGCGGCAGCATCCATGAAATCAGAAGATACTGTCTGATCTTCAAGCTCGGCAGAATGGATGGCTCTGGTAACATTTTCGCGTCTGGTTAGCTGCATGAATTATCCCAATTCCCCGATGGATATAACCCAACTAATTATAGCATCTACCAGGGGTACTGTTATTTTTTACCTATCTTTGCGTTTGCTGTGAGGACGCAAGAACGTAAGTATTTCGGGGGACGGAGACAGGGGGTAACCTCGCCCGAACAGTGAACCTAATGCACCCCGCCGAAGTGGGATAGGGGCCAGACGATTAGCATGGCTTTACCAACAACCTGATCTTCGGAGACGGTGCCGATGGCTTTGGTGCGGGAATCCAGTGAAATAGAGCGGTGATCGCCCAACACGAAGTAACGATGTTCGGGCACTTGGTAAGGGAATTTAATATCGCTTTTCCCGATTTTGCTGCCCTTGACATAGTTTTCACGCAAGGGTTTCTTGTTGACCACGATAGTGCCATCCTCGCGCATATCTATCCAGTCACCGGGTTGCCCGATTACCCGTTTCAACAGCACCTTGTTGTTGTAGTAAAAAGCGATAATATCTCCGCTTTGGAAGCTGGAGTGGCGACTGGCGACCACCAAATCCCCATCTCGCAGGGTAGGGGTCATGGACTCCCCCCGGATCTGCAGCACCGACATAAAGAAAGTCGCGACCAGAATCCCGACTGCGCTCACTACGATAATCACTTCCGCTATCCGCACCAGCAGCCGGAAGGCGGGGCGGGCACGCAGCTTTTCCCACTGGGTTTTAATTTTAGAGGTGGCGTTGGCTATTTTTTCGCTCTGACCCTGGTTTGCAGCAGTCGACTTAGCCTCAGTCTGCGGGGAGGCTTTATCTTCCTGAGGAGGACGAGGGGCGGGCGATAATTCCTTTTCCTCGCTACTTTCCTGCCCCTTCCGGCTATGATTCACCGCCGCAGTCTCGCTATCTGAGAGCTTGCGGGGATCCTCCTTAAGAGCGCGACGCGGCTCAAAATGCCGGGGTTTGGCTGGGGGTTCTGCCTCTATCAGTGGCTCTCTTTGATTCTCCTCTGGGTTCTCGGTCGGGATTTTAAGGTAGGAGGAAACGATGTCGCTAGTTTCGCTACGTTTTCGGCGTTCAGAGCGTTTTGGCAGGCCAGAAGCGGGTTGAAAATCGCCCATTAAATACCTCCGCTTGCTTTGCTGCCTCTTAGTGTACTTTAGCGCTTGTTTCTGTAATGGTATGGCATCTTTACTGCTCCCCCGGCAATATCCCCTAAAACCTAAGCATTTCAGGCTGCTGAGGGCAGGAATTTCTTAGTTTACAGCCTGACAGTTACTTGCAAGAGTTGATTCGTGTTCAGCGCAGCCTGGCAGATTGCGGGAGGCAGGCAAATGGGACTTCGGTTCCTATGCGAAAAAAATATTAAACTGATACCATGTTCATGTTGCTTTAATTTAAGAGGGTTAATGCAGCTGTGTCCCTGTTTGAAAATTTTAAGTGCAGAAAGCACGGGAAGTGAGGAATAATGGGCACTCCTATTAGAAATTATTCACGTGGGGGGGGTTCAGTAGACTTTTTGCTGGCCTCTTCCTGCTACTGGGCATGATTGCAGCGTTGTCGCTGTCCTTTGCTCAGTTAGCGTCGGCATCTCCTCTGCGTCCTACCGGCAAAAACCTTGATAAGACCTGCGCCCCGGAAATTACTATTACCGCACAAGAAGGCGACCATACTTACGGCGCTTATCAACTATTTGATGGTAATGTTTCCGGCGGAAAACTAACCGATATTCAATGGGGCACCGGGATTGATTCTGCTGCCCTGCTGGCTGAGCTAAAAACCAGCACCATTGACGAGCTGAAGGCGGTAACTACTGCTCCGCAGTTAGCAGAGAAGCTATCGAAGCTGGAGAGCTCCAAGGTTATCGCGTTCTCCAAGATCGCCACGAAGCATGTTACGGGGACTGCAAAAACCTTTACCAAATCTGGTGAGGCTGCTCCTTTCTACTACAAAGCGACCTTGGGCGAAGCTGATCACGGCTACTACCTGGTGAAAGATACCGATAATAAGGCTGCAGCGCTCACTTCCCCGATTCTGAAGGTCGCGGGTTGTACTGTCAACGTTGAGGCTAAGGGCTCGGTTCCTACTTCTACTAAGAAGATTAAGGAAGACTCCACTGATAAATGGGGCGATACCGCTGATCTCGATGTGGGACAGGAAGCTCCCTTCAAACTGACCGGTACTATGCCCAGCAACATTGCGGACTTCACTACCTATAAATATGGTTTTAAAGACTTCATTTCTAAGGGCTTTACTTTGCGGGAGGGCTTTGACGCTACAGATCTCACCGTAAAAATCGGAGATAAAAAAATAACTCCGGATACGGTAAACGTCACTGATATCACCGATGATACCCACGGCGCTGAATACAACGGCGGTAAGCAGATCGAAATTATGTTCACCGATCTGAAAGCCACAGCGAAAGCCGCGGGCGTTGACCTAACCGCAAGCTCGGAAGTCACCGTGGAATACACCGCGAAGGTTAACGAACAGGCCGTGATTGGTGGTAAGGGTAACCCCAACAAGTCCTTGGTTGTTTATCAAAAGGACGTTACCGATGGTGATGGCTTGGGAGAAACCCCGGAAGACGAAGTCTGGGCTTTCACCTACCAGCTGGATACCACCAAGGTTGACTCTGCTAATCCCGAAACCAAGCTAAAGGATGCGCAGTTCCGTCTGTACAACTCCGACAAGACCAAGAGCGCCGAGATCAAGGATAACAAGATTGTTAAGTGGGTTGACGGCGACGCGGGCACGGTAATCACCACCCTCGAAGGCGGCGTTTTCAATATCAAGGGTCTGGATGCCGACACCTACTACTTGAAAGAGATCAAGGCTCCTGCGGGCTACAACCTGCCGACAGGGGACGATGCCTACTTCAAGTTCGTTATCGCGGCCAACCTGACTGTGGGCGATGATGGTAAAGGCAAGATCGAGTCTCTGACCATCACCCCCGGTAAAGGACAGGCTGCCCCTGGCGATATTCCCACCGGTAAAGTCGAGATGAACATTACTAACACCTCCGGTTCCACTCTGCCTGAAACTGGCGGTATCGGTACTGCCATCTTTACGGTAGTTGGTTTGCTAGTTATGGCTGGCGCGGCAGGCGCATTCGTCTGGCGGCGCAAGCAAAACAGCTAAATAACCGCATAACCCGATCATGAAGGCAAGCATGGT
>OENY01000331.1_pt1 | contig 12800 bp, 11 predicted proteins | sample 1539391 | NCBI WGS metagenome assembly OENY01 (sample SAMN03777356, study PRJEB22549) | human gut metagenome | biome: gut; feature: infant; material: feces | host: Homo sapiens | collected 2013-11-24 | reverse complement strand
TACACAGAGTAGATCGTCGGCAGCGTCAGATGTGTATAAGAGACAGAGATTAAAGCGGTGTAGACAAATTAGATTTTTTGGAGGTGATAACTATTGGGTTATTTGAAAAAAATAAAAATGAATAGAAATGCTAAAATTGTAGAGCAGAAATTTCCTTTTTATGATGAGCCAAATACAGTAGCTATTTTATGTAGTCATGTAATAAATAGAGATGAACCAATTTTATTTGTATCACATGATGAAGATGATGGTATGTGGCAATTCTTATGCGGAAAAACACACGAAGCAGAGGACGCTAAACTAGTTTCTTTACAGTTTGTATTTGAGTTAGATAATTCGATAGGAACTTTGGCAGAGATGCCTTGTGGATATTGGGCAACAAGGAAAAATCAAGAGGATGAATGGATAATCAGAGAACTTTAAATCCCAGTTTGTCTAACTGAATAATAAATTGTTCTTAAATATAATGATTGGAGGAAGAGAAGAATGGGTTTATTCGGACTGTTTGGAAGGGAAAAAGAATTTGAATTAGATAAAGTAAAAGATGTCAAAAAAGAAAAGTTTTTAAGAGAATATAGTGATAATAATACAGAAGAAATATTGTACTTTGATAATTTGAATTTCAAACTGGCTATAGTTGAAGTGTTGATGTATGAGTTGAATTTATTAGAGCCTTGTTTTGATATTTATGATTTTGCTGATGAATACAAAGAGAAAGAGATAGATACAGACAGTTATACTGTAATAGAACCAGCCCTTAATTTCTTTAGAGAAATTTCTATTCCAAAGAAATTTGCACAGTATGTGGAACAAATCTACATGGATGGTGGAAATGAAGTATATATGAATATAATTCCACAGTGGGATGGAGAAGATGACTGTTTTGATTTAAATAATGTGACTATTTCAGAATTAAGTCAATTTCCAAATCTTAGGAAAGCAACAATAATGAGCAGCGAGTTTGATAAAGTAAAGAAAATTTTTGATGCTGAAAATATTGATGTAGAATTGCTTTAAATTAATTGCTACATACACCTCCCAGTTTGTCTAGCTGAGTAAAATTTAATACTGAAGATACAAAGCGATTAAGAAATAGAAATCTTAGTCGCTTTTTCTGGGTTAATACCCAAATGGGTATTAACCCGATAATTCTAACCTTATTTACCCAAGTTTTAACCGGCTATCGGAAATAAGCTGCTAGGTAAGCGGGAATGGAAGATCCAGGAGCTTGATAGCGTGGCTTCGGTCTTTGATACTACGCCGTGGGACTTGATGAAGCCCATGTTAGGTGACACCTGGCGCCCCCGACAGGAATCGAACCTGCAACCTCGGGATTAGAAGGCCCTTGCTCTATCCTTTGAGCTACGGGGGCTGGCTGTTCCTTTAGTTTATCTAGAAATCTCCCGGGTGCTAATTCCTTGTCCCCAGGGCTAGGTAATACTCTTTTTTCCTGGTGGCAATGATTTCTTTCTAGAAAATATCGCTATTGCTTTGCAACATGGTGAGGTAACCAACACTAGGAGGAATCATGAGCAAAGCAAATATAGAGGTTACTTTTACCGGCTGGGTAGCAACCGCGCCCACTTTTCATCGTCCCGACCCGACTAAACCCGACAAGGCGCTATGTACTTTCCGGGTGATGCACACCCCGTATTCGCGCGACAATCAAGGAAACTGGCAAAAAGGCGAGTCGCTCGCGGTTAGGGTGAAAGTTTGGGGGTGGGGCGCGCATTATGTGTCTCGCTCTATTCGGGTGGGGGATCCGATTATTGTTTGTGGGCGGTTGATCCGCTCTAAATGGCAGGATAAAGAGCAAGTTACCCACTATGGGTTAGAGTTAACTGCTTCTTCCCTGGGACATGACCTGACTATGGGGGAGTCTAACTTTGTGCGGATGATAGGCGCACTACCAAAACGGGGAAATTTTGCTACCCCAAGTAAGGAAGGGGAGGGCTCCCTGGCAGATCCCGAGGGCGAGTTTGAGAGCGCTGGGACAGCAGAGTCCGCGGGAACAGAAGCGACAGGGGTAGAACCGGCGGGAATAAAAGCGGCACCAGCCGCTGGCGATCAGGTTGTTGCTGATCCTTCCACCGGTGAAATTCTCGAGGAGGAGGCAAAAAATACCCGCGGGAGTAACCCGCCCGCATCCTCGGAAGCAGCAGGAGCGGAAAACGTTCTGGACCCGGAAGGGGAATATATTCTAGAAAATACTTTTAGCGGAGAGGCCGCCTAGTCGCGCGGGGGTTCGCTTTGCGTTTTTAACTCCACTATTCTGGGTATTAGAACAATACCGTCTGGCAGAAAGTGGCAGCAGTGGCAGAATTCATTTACCAAATGATCCACACCCGCAAATCTTTAGGCGACAAGGTCATTTTGGACGATGTGACTATGGCTTTCCTTCCGGGAGCCAAAATCGGCATGGTTGGTCCTAACGGCGCCGGTAAATCTTCGATCCTCAAAATTATGGCGGGTCTGGATGAGCCATCCAATGGGGAGGCCAGGTTAACTCCTGGCTATACCGTAGGGATCTTGATGCAAGAGCCCGAATTGGACGACGATCTCACGGTTAAAGAAAACGTGGAGCAAGGAGTAGGGCCGTTAAAAGCCAAACTCGATCGCTTCAATGAGATCTCCGCGCAGATGGCGGATCCGGATGCCGATTTTGATGCCCTAATGGAAGAAATGGGCACCCTGCAGACCGAGATTGACGCTGCCGATGGCTGGGATGTTGATTCTCAACTAGAACAGGCAATGGATGCCCTGCGCTGCCCGCCCCCGGAAACTCCGGTGTCGGTGCTTTCGGGTGGGGAGCGTCGCCGAGTTGCCCTCTGTCAGTTGCTGCTAAAAGCTCCTGACCTGCTGCTACTTGATGAACCTACTAACCATTTGGATGCCGAATCCATCCTGTGGCTAGAAAAGCATCTGCACTCTTATAAGGGAGCAGTAATTGCGATTACCCACGACCGTTACTTCCTAGATCACGTGGCGGAATGGATCGCGGAAGTCGACCGCGGGCGTTTGTATCCTTACGAAGGTAACTACTCGACCTATCTGGAAAAGAAGCGCGAACGCCTGGAAATCCAAGGGCGCAAGGACGCGAAACTAGCTAAGCGGCTTAAAGAAGAACTGCAGTGGGTACGTTCTTCAGCGAAGGGACGGCAAGCTAAATCTAAAGCACGTTTGCAGCGCTATGAAGAGATGCAGGCGGAGGCAAAGCGCACCAAGAAACTGGACTTTGAAGAGATTCAGATTCCGCCAGGGCCGCGCCTGGGAACCGTGGTGTTGCGCGCCGAGAACCTGTGTAAAGGTTTTGGGGATCGTGAACTGATCAAGGATCTGTCTTTCAGTCTGCCTCCGAACGGAATCGTGGGGATTATCGGCCCGAACGGGGTTGGGAAAACCACTTTGTTCAAAACGATTGTGGGGTTAGAGGAACTCGATTCGGGAACTCTAGATATCGGGGAAACCGTAAAAGTCAGTTATGTGGATCAGAACCGTGCGGGGATTGATCCGGATAAGACCCTATGGGAAGTGGTTTCGGATGGTCTGGACTTCTTGGACGTGGGGGGAGTGACGATTCCTTCGCGTGCCTATGTAGCATCCTTTGGTTTTAAAGGCCCTGATCAGCAAAAACCGGCTGGGGTGCTCTCTGGTGGGGAGCGCAACCGTTTGAACTTGGCGCTTACCCTAAAGCAAGGCGGAAACCTGCTGCTGTTGGACGAGCCGACCAACGACCTCGATGTGGAAACCCTGGCTAGCCTAGAAAATGCGCTGCTAGAGTTCCCGGGTTGTGCAGTGGTAATTACTCACGATCGCTGGTTCCTCGACCGAGTAGCTACTCATATCTTAGCCTGGGAGGGGACTGAAGATAATCCTGCAAACTGGTACTGGTTCGAAGGTAACTTTGAGTCCTACGAAAAGAATAAGGTTGATCGGCTCGGGGCGGAGGCAGCGCGACCGCATCGGGTAACTCACCGCCGTTTGCGCCGCGCGTAGCCGATGAAAAGCCGCCGATTAACCACCTAGGGAGAACAGGGATAGCAAATGAGCGAGAGCCAAGATCAGTTGCAAGAACTGGCGTGCGCCTATGGAGTTGCGATTGACTACTGGGATTATTCCGGGATTCACCGCATAGTTTCCGACGAAACACTGCGAGCAGTCCTCAAGGCGATGGATATTGACGCCGATACGCCTGCGCAAGTGGCGGCCTCGCTAAAAATGGTTGAGGAGCGTCCCTGGCGGCGAGTACTTCCCGAATGCATCGTTACTCGCAACGATGACAACTATTGGGTACGGGTACACGTTCCGCACGGTAAATCCGTAACTGTAACTATGCATTTTGAGGAGGGCGGGTCTTGGGATTTGCCCCAACTTGATGTGCTGGTTGCGCCCCGAGAAATCAACGGGGTGCTAACCGGGGAAGCAACTTTCAATATTCCTCCGGGGCAACCTCTGGGCTGGCATCGCTTAACCGCACAAGTGGAAGGGGATGAACGTCCCTACACCTGTCCGGTAGCGGTCACTCCCGCGCGTCTGGGGATGCCGAATTTGCGTGATGGACGTGCCTGGGGGGCAATGAGTCAGTTCTATGCCAATCCTTCGCAGGATTCTTGGGGAATTGGGGATGCGGCAGATTTGGCTACTATCTGTAAGTGGGTGGCCTCCAAGGGGGCGGACTTCTTACTGATTAACCCGGTACACGCTTCCCAAGTGACTTCACCCTTGGAAAATTCTCCCTATTTGCCGTGTTCGCGGCGTTTTTGGAATCCAATCTATATTCGCCCCGATGCGATTGCGGAATATCAGGAACTATCTGATAAGAAACGTAAAAAAATTGCGGAGCTGCGGGAAGAGGCGCAGTCTTCGCTTAGCGAAGTGATGTCAGCTGATCATCCGGGAGTTTCCGGCTCGGGCGCGCACTTCTTCAGCGGTGATTTAATCAAACGCGATCCCGTCTGGAAGCAGAAACTGGCCGCCCTCGAGATTATTTATGAGGTTCCCCGCTCAGATGCGCGAGAAGCCGACTACCAGCAGTTCTTAGAGGAACAAGGATCAGCCTTGGAACAGTTTGCCACCTGGTGTGCCTTAACCGAAAAATACGGTTTAGAGCTGCCTGAAAAGTGGCAAACCCCAGATGCTGCCCAGTTTGAAAAATGCGGCGGCAAGCTACTGCAGCGGCGCGATTTCTTTAAATGGTTGCAGTGGGTTTGTTATCGTCAGCTTCGGCAGGCTCAACAGGTGGCCGTGGATGCGGGCATGAAGATCGGGGTAATGCACGACTTGGCGGTGGGGGTACACCAATTGGGAGCCGACCACTGGAGTGACTCGAAAGTTTATGCGCAGGGGATTTCAGTGGGAGCCCCTGCAGACATGTATAACCAGTTAGGTCAGAACTGGTCGCAGCCTCCTTGGCGCCCTGATCGTCTGGAGCAGCAAGCCTATGAGCCCCTGCGCCGCACGGTAGCGGCGGCCGCGAAAATGGGCGGTGCGCTGCGTATCGACCATATTATGGGGCTGCTGCGTCTATGGTGGATTCCCGAAGGGATGCTCCCCAAAGATGGCACTTATGTGCGCTATAACCATCAAGCGATGGTGGGGGTACTGCTGCTTGAAGCTTACCGGAATAATCTGGTGGTAGTCGGCGAAGATTTGGGTACGGTAGAGCCTTGGGTACGAGAATACCTGCGTTATCGGGGTATTCTGGGCACCGGAGTGCTGTTCTTTGAGTTCGATTCTCCCGACCATTTGGTGCCTCCGCAGGATTACCGACGCGAACAACTGGCGGCGGTTAATACCCACGATATGCCCCCGGTGGCTGGCTATCTCACCGGTGAGGATCTGCGAATACGGGAAGCTTTGGATCTTTTGGATTCTTCTCGCGAAGATGCGGAAGCTAACCAGGAACGAGTTTTTGGGGCGGTACGCCGCGCGCTGATTGAACATGCGGGTCTAGCCGAAGACGAACGCGATATGGGAGAGCTTATTCGCGCCCTCTATCGTTATGTGGCGGCTACCCCTGCGCAGCTGGTGGTGTTGACTTTGGCGGATGCGGTGCAAGGACAGCTAACCGAGAATCAGCCCGGTACCGAATATGAATACCCGAATTGGTGCGTGCCTTTGCGTGACCAAGAGGGTAACACTAGGTTCTTAGAGGACGTTACCACTGATAAGTTCGCTAATCAGCTTCTGGAGATGCTAGAGAAAGCAGTACACCCCGTATAGGGAATTCTGCGCCCTCAAAAAGGGGACTAGGACCCGGTTTTTGCGCCAAGGTAGGGCAGTAGTTCTTCGAGGCGATCGGCTACTAGGTCGGCTCCCACTTTTTCGAGTGCTGCTCGGCTGTGGCTGGTAGCCACCCCGAAGATCCGGCCGGCTCCAGCCGCGCGCGCCGACATCACTCCGCTGGTGGTATCTTCGATGACGATGCAGGAGGAGACGGGTAGCTTAAGGGTTTTTGCCCCCAGCAAGTAGGGCTCGGGGTCGGGCTTGCCGGCAGAAATATCTTCTTGGCTAATCACTTTCAAGTTAGTGGGGGCATTTAGGAGCTGCGCAGCTAACTGCGCCCACTGTTTCCAGGCGGAAGTAACCAAACATTTTGGGATCTTGAGCTGCATTATTTCACGGGCACCGGCAAAGATACGCGGGGGATCACGCCGGATATCGACGTAAGAACGGGCTTCTAGTCCCAGTTTTTCGGGGTCGAGGCCGTGCCAAGGGCCGGGTTCGTTGTGGAACACTTCGGGACCGGGACGCCCTTTGAAAATATCCATTTCGCTGTCGCTAATCTGCCAGCCTTTGGCCTTAAACATTCGCCTATAGGCGGCCAGATGGGTATGTTCCGAGTCGATAAGGGTACCGTCCAGATCAAGCAACAGACCTTTAAAATAATTGCTTTTATAGGAGTTAGAATCTGCCGCGTCCTCAGCCGGGGAGGATGTGTACAAGACTTTAGGGGAGTCAGGGACGTTAAGGTTATCGAGAGGATACATATTACCGGTGGCTTTAACGCAGTTTTTCCATGCTTGCGGCCAGTTCCTCAGCGACCGGTCCAACGACCACCTGAACAGTATGACCGATTTTTACGATTCCAAAGGCTCCGCAAGCAGTTAATACTTCCTCGTCTACCTTGAGCGGGTCTTTTACCTGTACCCGCAGGCAAGTGGTGCAGGGTTCAATCTCGCAAATATTTCCGGATCCCCCTAGCCCTAGTAGCAGCTGCTCCGCCTGGTCCACGGTTCCTCCCGCCTCAACCTAAAGGATTAATGATTCAATAGCGAGATTACCATTAATGCTCAACTGGCTTTGACCATGAATTAAAGCCCTCATAGAGGTCAAGTTTTCACCGCCTTTTGATGAGGTGGAACCTCAGGCGGACGACTTGAAACCTGTCGTCTTGGCGACGGTCTTACCGCAGTTTTCAACTTTGGATCTCCGATAGACCGACTAAAAGATAATGCGCCCATGCGTAACATTAGCGTGCGTTTTAGCGTCAGTGAAATAAATACAATCGGGGAACTCGCTAAGAAGTTTCACCTGACCAGAAGTGAATATATTCGTCGCAAGGTTCTCGGCTGAACGTGTTCTAAAACTAGCAAAGTCAAGTTACGTCCTGATTTTAGCCAGAAAGTGCCAAAGTATGGACATATTTTCGCATAATTTTGTCAAAATCAGGACATAATCGCTAAGTGCGCACTTTTCTCGCCTCTATGATTTTAGAAAAGGATTATTTAGGTCGGCTTGAAGCACTTTTCGGGCAGCTAAAACAAGAACGCAGGAGGGGGATGGGGTAAACAGATATGGGTACATATATTCATTTCTATGATTCCCCGCTGGGAAAACTCGCCATGCGCAGTGATGGCAGCGCGTTGATCGGGCTGGGGCTGGCGTCGCAACAGGCTGCGGGGGTAGCTATAGCGAGCAGTCGTCCTCAGGAAAAATCTTTGCCCATATTCCAAGAAACCGGCCGCTGGTTAGATACCTATTTTCGAGGATGCGCGCCCTCGTTTACCCCAAAGCTAAAGCTTACGGGTTCGGACTTTCAAAAACGGGTTTGCGAAATCATGCTCACCATCCCGTTCGGGGAAACCATAACTTATGGGGAGATCGCCGCCCAGATAGCGCGCGAGAGAGGGATTCCCCGCATGTCGGCACAGGCGGTTGGGGGAGCAGTAGGGGCAAATCCGATTCTGCTAATTGTTCCTTGTCACCGGGTAATCGGTGCGGGCGGTAACCTCACTGGTTATGGCGCCGGCATGGAGCGAAAAATTCAGCTGCTAACCCTAGAAAAAGTTGATATGGAAAATCTATTTGTGCCCAGGGGAAAGCCGCTACCAAAGAAAGAGCCGCTACCAAAAAACCCGCGCCCTCGTTCCTAAATAAAACAGGTCTCTCGCAGGTAGTCCAACATAGCTACCTCAAAGCTGGTGGTGATATCCACATGTAGCCTTCAGCGGGGCTACTGTAACGTCTACTGTAACGTACTCTAACATTGTTACAGTTAGAGTAAATCGCTTTGAGGGGGATTATTGTTAACAGCCGTTTTGCTGCTATTCAATCTGTAACTGCAGGTAAAGTCCTTGAAATGTTCTTACGGCTGGCATTGAATAAAGAAGCTGTAACGCCTACTGTAACGTACTCTAACATTGTTACAGTTAGAGTAGATGCTCGCACAGTTAATGTCAGATGCGATTAACACCTATCTTTAAGCTCGGTTTCAAGCCAATCTTCAATGTCGCGAATAATCTCCTCACGAGCATTTGGTTTCCTTGAAACATGTTCGCTTCCGCCCCGAAATACGCTATAGCCAGAGGGGTAGGTTTCGTCAGGGCAATCTAGCCAAAAAACAGAGTACCCAAGAGAGGATATTTCAACCTCAAAGGTAAATTCTCTAAGCTCTACTTGAAATCTATCTGGTTCGGACACGAGCTTCCTTCCTTTTCCACGTGGCGACTTAAACGGTACGCGATATTGCTATCGAAGTTCTGCAATTGCAACGCGTTATCACTGATTTAAGCTTTAGCGGGGCTGGAGGGCGAGGTCAAAGCCCTGGGCGCGCACCGCGTTTAGCATTCCGCGGCGCAAGGGCGCGTCCCGTAGCATGATCCGGGTGAGGCTATCGGTGAAAGTATCCGAGCGCTGGCCGTGTACCCGAGTGTCATAGTAAGTAGTCATTTCCTGGTCATAATCCGCGAACTCCTGCAGATAGGAGCCTTCAAAACAGCGATAGATGTCCTCAAACATGCGCAGCTCCAGCGGCATCCTGGGCTTTAACTGCGGCTGCTGCCCCGGGTAACCAAACATTACCCCCAGAGCGGGGAAAGTCAGTTTCGGCAGCTCCAAAATCTCAATCATCCGTGCCGGATCGTTCAAGATTGACCCTAAGAAACAGGTGCCTAACCCCAGGGATTCGGCGGCATTCACCAAATTTTGCGCCATCAGTACCGCATCGGTAAAGCCTTGAAAAAACCCATCCATACCGCGCACACTGGCGGTCTGCTCGCCTTTTTCCTCCACTATCCGGTAGGAACGGTACAGATCGGTAAGAAAAATCCACAGCTGCGGAGCATCGGCAATATACTCCTGTTGAGAAACCAGAGAAATCTGCCGCTTCTTTTCCGGATCATTTACCTGAATAATCGAAGCCATTTGCACCCCGCAGGAGGTGGCGGTGCGTCGGGTAGCCTCTTTTAGCTGTGCTAATACCTCTGGCGAGATTGGCTGAGTATCAAAACGACGCACCGAGCGGTGTGCCAACTGGTTCTCAATAGTTTCCGACATGAGTTCTCCTAAATCCTCGCCTACCTTCGCCACCGGGGTACCCGGTTTCCTTGCCGATAAGTTTAACCTACCTGCTGGTTAACTCGCAGAGGTGACCGGGTGGGTAATATAGCCGAGGACACTAAACGGGGGAAGTCATGATTAGACCGATACGAAACTTTCAAAGAGCCGCGATTGACCATCCCCATGCGCAAAGCCTGGCCGGTCCACGAGGGCATTTTTCATTGTCCGACACCTGGTCGCTATCGCAACATTTACTGCTTTACCTGCAAGAACGTGGGGTAGTGAGCGGAGATCGGGTAGCAATCTGCAGTGCCAACAGTGAATACCACCTGTTGCTGTGGATAGCCTGTGACCAGTTGGGCGCGGTGTTCGTTCCCCTGGCTAAAGCCGCCGCGCCTGCTGATTTACGAGCGATGGTGAGCGACTGCGCCCCGCGCCTGCTCTTTAGCGATCAAAAAGGAGAATTACCGTTAGCTAGCTCTGACCCCGTTGTCGCAGAAATAGCGTCCCCCCCGGGGGGCGCCCTAAATAATTCGCAGGTTATAAACCTGGATCAGCTGCATGAACAGCTCTCTACTGCCCATAGGGAACATCCGTTTTCTCCTGGGGAACTAGCCGGCAAGATTGCTCCAGTATCCGAGGGCGAGCTGTCGGCGATCATCTACACTTCCGGGACTTCTGGGCGCCCCCTGGGGGTGGAGCACTCCCGGGAAACCATGTATTGGGCGTGGGCGAACTATCGAGATGCTTTCGATTACCGCAACTCGGATACCGGTTTGGCGCTGGCACCGCTATCCCATATCGGTGGCTTTAACGGCACCACCAACGATATTTTTTGCCACGGCGGAAAAATAGTGGTGGTCGCAGGCTTTTCTCCGCTTGCTGCCGCCCGGATTATTCGCGACGAGCAAGTCACCATCGGGTTCGCGGTTCCCACCATGTTCACCGGAATGCTAGATGCTCTCGAAAAAGAAAACGGCGAGCCACTAAAAGAAAATCCCTTCCCGCACTGGCGCCGTCCCCTGATTGGAGGCGCGCCCCTACCGGCAGCTTTAGCGCGGCGGATGGAAAAACTTGAGCTGCGTCCTATCCAGGTGTGGGGGATGACCGAAACCGGAGGGGCTGGTTGCTACCTGGGAATAAACGAATCTTTGCAGCATCCCGAGGCCGCCGGGCGCCCCTTCACCTATTCCCAAGTGGCGGTGCGTGGTAGGGACGGAAAAGCGTTGCCTGCAGGTGGCCAAGGGCAAGTAACCATCGGCGGCCCGCATGTATGCAAAACTAACTATCCGGGCATAGCCATCAGCGCTATTGACGGGCAGATTGAAACCGGGGATATTGGCTATATCGGCGAGGACGGATTGCTGCGCCTGAGCGGGCGGGCAAGCGACGTAATCATTAGCGGCGGGGAACATGTTTTCCCCGCGCAGGTGGAGGACGCGCTCTCAACTTTTCCCGGTATCGGGCAGGTCGCCGTAATCGGCCTGGAGGACGAGTATTGGGGACAGCGGGTCTGTGCAGTAATCACCGGAACCGCCACCAGTGAGGCTCTAAAACAGTTCTTAACCGGCAAACTAGCCGCCTACAAAATCCCCAAACAAATAATCCAAGTAGAAAAGTTGCCCCTAAACAGCGCCGGAAAACTATCCCGCCAAACCCTCAGCGAATCTTTAAGTAACGGCGGCCGCGGGAAGTAAGTTTCCGCAGGGAGCAGGAAGTAAGTTTTTCCCCCGAGACCGCAGAGCCCCACGTAAATGGAAAAGTGATTTTCACGCGTCAGCGCCCACCTCTAAAGGAACGGCTAGTCAAAAGAGGAATCACATATTTTACTATTATCTTTCTGGCCGGGAAGCTCCCCGCTAAACAAGCAGCAGCGTAAGCGTGGGGAAAGTGATCGCTAGAACCAGGGGAAGTATCCACCCAGCACAAGATAAGTCTTCCGAGAGCTTGCTTGCTGTGATGGCGAACAGGGGTTGGGAGAATAGATTTTATCGGGGCACGCGGGTAACTCTCACATAAACGAGCTGATACGGGAACGGGCGAGAAATCTTTGTAGGGAGCAGGGAGTAAGTTTTATCCGAGTGGGCGCGGTGGGCATAAGAATTCGGAAAATGCCTACGGTCTTTTTCCGAATTCTTGGGCGGGAGGAAAAACTTACTCCCTGCGATACCTAGAGATTAAACCCGACTTGGGCAGGAGGAAAAACCTATTCTCCCAGCCTTATTGCGTAGTACGGGATTTTAGCAGCGCGGAGGCTTCTTGGCGCGCGGTGCCTTCCTCCGCTAGTTGCGCCAGATTAGCGGGCAACTCCCGGCCTTTCGCCTGCATGGCGCGCGCCCACAACCTACCTGCCCGGTAGGAGGAACGCACTAAGGGCCCGGCCATTACTGCCGAAAAGCCCAGGGTATAGGCGTAGTCGGAGAGTTCTACGAATTCGTCGGGCTTTACCCAGCGGTCAATCGGGTGATGCAGGGCAGAGGGACGCAGGTATTGGGTGATGGTCATAATATCGACTTTGGCGTCTTTCAGGGCGCGCAGGGTTGCCTTGATTTCTTCGCGAGTTTCTCCCATTCCTAATATCAGGTTTGACTTGGTAATTAAACCGGCATCGGAGGCGGCTTCTAAAACCTGTAGGGAACGCTCATAACGGAAGGCAGGACGAATCTGCCGGAAAATCCGGGGTACCGTTTCCAGGTTGTGGCCGAACACTTCGGGGCGGGACGAGAACACTTCCTCTAGGGCGCCTTGGTGTCCCCGAAAGTCATCTACCAGCAGTTCTACCCCGGTATTGTGGGATTTAGCGTGTATTTGGCGGGCGGTTTCCGCATATAGCCAGGAGGCTCCATCGGGGAGGTCATCGCGGGAAACCCCGGTGACCGTAGCGTATCGCAGCCCCAATTCGGCAACCGAGTCCGCGACTCGGCTCGGTTCCTCCCGGTCGTATTCGCTGGGGCGGCCGGTGGCGATATCGCAAAAGTCGCAGCGTCGGGTACAGACCGCTCCGCCGATTAGGAGGTGGC
>OENY01000327.1_pt1 | contig 13020 bp, 13 predicted proteins | sample 1539391 | NCBI WGS metagenome assembly OENY01 (sample SAMN03777356, study PRJEB22549) | human gut metagenome | biome: gut; feature: infant; material: feces | host: Homo sapiens | collected 2013-11-24 | reverse complement strand
CGGGTCAGCAAGCTGACCCCAGTATAAGAAGCGGAACAAAACCCAGCACGCTTCAATCCCATAATCTCACCTCAGTAGGCTGTCGCAGGCGCGAACTGTTTTTCACACAAGCGATAATCGTTCACTTCCACTACCCGGTCAGCAAGCGCGGCTAAAGCAGCATCATGCGTGACTACCACTAAACAAACGTTTAACTCATGCGACAATTCGCGCAGTAGAATACCGATTTCATGAGAGTTTTTCTCATCCAAAGCCCCGGTAGGTTCGTCTGCGAGCAAGACTTGTGGAGAATTAATCAAAGCCCGCGCAATTGCTACTCGCTGTGCTTCGCCTCCCGATAGATTATCCACCGGATATTCCGCTAAGTCTTTAATCCCAAGACGCTCTAAATACTCCAAAGCTAAAAGCGGATGGCTACGTAAGCTACCGGCTGCCTGCTGTGCTAGGCGCACATTATCCACCGCACTCAAAAAGGACACCAGTCGATAATCCTGATAAACCCGAGCCAACAAGCGTGAACGTAGCTCGCGTCGTGAATACGATTCGACGGGACGCCCAGCTAGCATAATCGTTCCGTAATCGGGAGCAAGGGAACCATCTAGCAAACTCAACAGAGTGGTTTTACCCGAGCCAGACGGCCCCATCACCGCATGAAACATTCCCGTATCAAAAGACGCAGTCATCTCGTCGAAAATGACCCGATCAACCCTAGTTCCTGAAAACTTAAACGAAACCTCAGAGCAAGAAATCATCGTGTTCATCTGTGTTACTCTTTTTACGTCGTTGTAATGAACCAAAAAGTGACCAAACCCACTCTTATTTCAGAATTTACTCTTACGCCTGAAGTTGCGTCAAGGGATTTTAGCCCATGTTGTAAGGAGGTGAAAGCACGTGTCTGATAGCTCGATTGGCCTGTGTATTGACCTGGAGGGTGAGCGAGAGTTTAAACGCGCGATCACGGATATTGGTCGCTCCATGCGAGTACTGGGTTTTCAACTCAAGCAGCTGGCTTGTTCTTCCAGGTCTGTAGAGACCTGAGCGTAAGCTGCTACTTTCCGTTTGAACAATGATGTACAGTCGGTAACGTTGTGGCCTGGTTTTTGGTAGCGGGTATAGCGGTAACGTTGCGCGCGTTCTTTGGGTTCATTATGAACAATATTGGCTTGGGGTTAGCTATCGGCACCGGAGTTGGGATCGCGCTGAATATCGCTTAAGTTCTCAGAGGGTTCGGGCATCACCTCACCAGCAAGCACCGCGCCCGCGCCAACATCTGCGCCCTAGAAATCGAAAGGGCTCGCTAGCGGATCTTCCAGGCGAGTCGCAATCAGACCGTTAGCGAGTTTCTCACTCAGCGGGTCGGGTTTCGCGCCAGCCCGCACCCGGCGCCCACCGCGATTGGTTCCGTCTTTCGTCATGAAATCTCGCCTCCTTCCAGGCGGTTAGCCCGGTAATGGAGGGCTTGCGGGTTAACACCCTGTTTGATTCGGTATTTTTGCGTACGGTTAACCCCGCCCGCTGAGGAGCAAGACCTTCGTAGAGATCCGCGCCTCAATCAGGTATTAACCCTAAAGTTCCCCCTAGCCTTCTACCGAGAGCTAATCGATTCCCAGTTCTTTGCGCAACCGCGCCACATGGCCTTTGGCACGTACCCGATATTTCGCTAACACTACTTTTCCGTCTTTACCGACGACTACAGTCGTGCGGATTACTCCTTTTACCAGGCGCCCGTAGGAGTTCTTTTCCCCGTAGGCTCCCCAGGCGCTCATTACTTCGCGTTCTGGATCGGAGGCTAGCGGAAAGTTTAGTTCTTGCTTGTCCCGGAACTTTTCTAGGGCCGGCACTTTATCGGGGCTGATCCCCACCACTGCGTATCCGGCTGATTTTAAGGAGTTTAATGAGTCCCGGAAATCACAAGCCTCAGTGGTACAGCCCGGGGTAGAAGCCTTGGGATAGAAATAAATAACTACCCCTTTTTCGGATTCTTCTAAGAGTCCTTGCAAACTGACTTCCGAGCCTTGATCAGTAGGCAAGGTGAAATCTGGAGCCTTTTGACCTGCGGTTAACTCTGACATGGACACTCCCTCTTAAATAGCTAAACGTAGAGATACTAGCGCCTGAGCGCTGTATGTGTTTAACTCTACCATTTATTTAAGCTGGTCAGAGCCGATATAGCTGGTACGCGAGGCGGGACTTGAACCCGCACGTCGTAAGACACTAGAACCTAAATCTAGCGCGTCTACCAATTCCGCCACTCGCGCTGGCTTGAATATATTAACCTAAGGAGCGCTGCCCTTTCCAGTCCCAGAATTGGCTATTGCCCTTTTTCCTGGCGAAACGCCTCTTCGATAGTTGCCTCACAGATTGCGCGATCCCCCAAATAGACCACTAGGGATTGTCCGGAGGCGACCGCGCGGGTGGGGTTAAGCAGCTGGGCCCGCAAGGTGCCGTCTGCCTCTAGGTAGACTTTCGCCGGTGCTTCGCTCCCGTGAGCGCGATACTGCAAAGTTACTTCTGCCTGCCCGGATAGTGCCGGATCATCTGGCTCAGTCAGTAACACCGCGTCGGTCGCGGTGATTCCATCTACGCTCAGTAGCTCGCTGGCGCCGACTACTACCGTATTGGTTTTCATATCGGTACCCAGTACGTAGCGGGGACGACCATCGGCAGCTGGCCGCCCCAGGTTTAGCCCTTTGCGTTGCCCGATAGTGTACTGGTAGGCGCCGGAGTGGGTTCCCACTTCCTTACCCTCTGTGTCTACGATTTTTCCGGCTTTGCTGCCCAGGTGGGAACGCAAAAATCCGCGAGTGTCCCCATCCGCGATAAAACAAATATCGTAGGAATCTGGTTTGGCAGACATGGGCAGGCCGCGCTGCTCGGCTTCTGCACGCACCTGGCTTTTCGATTCATACTCCCCTAGCGGGAATATCACTTTCGCTAAGGCCTCCCGCCCCATTACCGCCAATACGTAGGATTGGTCTTTTTCGATACATTTGGCGCGGTGTAGTTCTACTCCAGCTGACCCAGTGATCACGCGCGCGTAATGTCCGGTACACACGGCATCGAATCCCAGGGCATCGGCGCGGGTAGCAAGTTCCCTAAATTTTACGAACTCATTGCAGCGCACGCACGGGTTAGGGGTACGTCCCCGGCGGTATTCATTCAGGAAATCTTCGACTACGGTTTCTTCAAAGGTTTCCGCCATATCCCACACGTAAAACGGTATCCCCAGCATGGAGGCGGCGAGGCGGGCATCGGAGGCATCTTCTACCGTGCAGCATCCGCGCGAGCCGCAACGGTTTTGGGCTTGGTTAGCGCTTAGCGCCATATGTACGGCGGTTACGTCATGTCCAGCCTCTTTAGCAAGGGCGGCGGCGACCGCGGAGTCTACCCCTCCAGACAGGGCTGCTAATACTTTCATTTATTTCCTCTCCCGCTCTGCTAGTTTCCGGGAGGCACTTAGGGCACCCGGTAGTGCCTGCAATAACCGGTCTACGTCCTCGCGGCGCGTAGACCAGCCGAAAGATATTCGTAAAGATCCGAGGGCGTCCTGTTCGCTGTAGCCTTGCGCCAAGAGTACCGGGGAGGGGCGGGCTACCCCGGTGTGGCAGGCAGATCCAGCCGAGGCGCAGATCCCCGCCTGATCCAAGGCAAATAGCAGCCCTTCTGCTTCTGCGCCCTCAAGCGCGAACTGGATAATGCCGGGTACTGCCGGGGCTTCGCTGGCCAGTTTTACTCCCGGTATTGCTAGCGCCCCTTGTAATAATTTTTCTCGTAACTGCTGGTGGCGCCGGGTAGTTTCTGCTAGTTCCTGCTGAGCGGCTGTGAAGGCGGCTGCTGCCCCGGCGGCGGCGATCACGTCTTGAGTGCCAGCCCGCAGCGCCCGTTCTTGGCCGCCTCCGCGCCGGTCACTCGCGATATTTACTTCCCGGCGCGCCAACAATACCCCCAGTGCTGCTGGCCCGCCCACTTTGTGGCAGGCTAGCGAAATGGCATCTACCGGCGAGTCGGCAAAGTTTATTTCTTGGCGCCCGGCGGCGGCAATCGCGTCAGTGTGAATAGCGAACTGGCTAGTCTGGCCGCTTCCGGCACCTTGAGCAGATGCCGTACTATCGCCTTGCCGCACCCGCGTATCTGCTGCTTTTTCGCGCAGCAAATGGCAGAGCTTAGAAACGGGCTGCACCACTCCGTTTTCGTTGCATACGCTCATCACGGATACCGCCGCTATTTGGGTGGTGTCCAGGGCGGATACGGCTGCTAGCTCTACTACCCCACCGGCATCTACCGGTAATACCTGCACCTGGAAGCCTGCATCCTGCAAGTCGCGGGCATTTAGCCCAACCGCATCATGTTCTACCTGGCTAACCACTATTTTGGTGCGGTGGGAATCTTGGCGGCGCGCTGCCTTAGCCAGGCCACGCAAGGCAAGGGCGCAAGAATCAGTGCCGCCCCCGGTGAAAATAACTTCTGCCGGTTCGGCTCCCAGCGCCCTCGCTACCTGGGCGCGCGCAGTTTCTAGGAGCGCGGCCGCTTTACGTCCCGCCGCATGCGCAGAAGACGGGTTAGCCCCGATCCCAGAAAGCGTAGCCGCTGCCTCATTCATCGCCGCTAACGCTTCGGGGCGTAGCGGTTCGGAGGCCGCGTTATCGAGGTAGGTTAGCTGCACTATGCGTCCAGCGGTTTGATTCTAGAGAGGGCATCGGGGACTACGGTGAACAGGTCGCCAACTACCCCAAAGTCTGCCATTTCAAAAATGCGTGCCTCGGGATCATCACAGATCGCCACGATTTTCTTGGCGCCGCGAATCCCGCACACATGGTGGTGATCCCCAGAAATCCCCATCCCGATATAAAGGTTGGGGGCAACGCTAATCCCGGATTGTCCGATTTGGGCGGCACGGTCAATCCAGCCTTGCTCGCAGGCAACGCGCGTGGCGCCGACGGAGCCTCCCAGCACCTCGGCTAACTGTTCGGCTGGCTCAAAATCGCCATTAACGCCGCGACCAGCACATACTACTACTGGCGCTTCGGTTAGTCCCGCGTGTGAAGATCCGGTATCTTCCCTAGAGACTACTTGGATCCGTTTTGTGGATTCGCGTAGCTGAACCGGCAGATTCTCGGTTTCTACTTCGCCGGCTTCTGCTACCGGTACCGCAGAGAGCGCCGTAGTTCGCATGGCGACTATGGGGATGCCCCGGCGAATGTAATAGCTGGTTTCCCAGGTGCCATCGAGTACCGATTTACCGGCAACCAGCTTTCCGTCAGCTACTTTCAGACTGGTCACGTCTACGCTGGCTCCGGAACCTAAAACGATCGCGCTCTGGGCAGCTCCGTCACGTCCCCAGGAGGTGGATGGCAGCAGCACCGCCCCAAAGTCTCCGGTATGAACCGCCGAAACCACCAGGTCAGCTAGGATGGCTCCTACCTGCCAGGTTTCGGTTTCTTCCGGATCAAAATAGCGTACTTGCGCCACCCCGACCTGGGAAAAATGGTGCGGGGCAATAGAGGAGGGCGCGAGCGCGACTACCTTGCCGTCCGTAATTTCGCGTGCCAGGGTAATTAGGCGCGCGGCCGCTACCGATAAATGTTGTGGCCGAGCCGCATCTGGGTGGGCAAAAACCAGGACGTCTTTTGCTATTTTTTCGCTCACGATTTCCTCCTACTTCTTCTGCGCGAAACCGGATTCGACCAGGTATTCGGCTAGTGCTTCGCCAGCGTTTGCCGAGTCGGTAACAATCGTTCCCTGGTTCTTTTCTTGGCTATAAAGCTGGGCATCCAGGACTTCGGTGCCAGAATCAGCTGCCCCTACTTCTTTAGGGCTAAGCTCTAGCTGCGCTAAGTCCCATTGCTCTACCGGTTTCTTCTTTGCCGCCAACATTTCTTTAAATCCGGGATAGTGTGGCCGGTTGGCTTCATCATTTACCGAAAGCACCAGGGGATATTCTGCCCGTAAAGTCAAAGCCGTGCTCACCTGATAACTGGTGGCTTCCACGGCATCGGCGCTGAAATCTACCTGGGAGGCATCAGTAATCACCGGTAACTGCAGGGTAGCTGCCAGTGCTCCCGGCAGCATCGAAGTCATCCCATCGAGGGAGGAGGTTCCACAAATCACCAAATCCACGTCCCCGATTTTTTGGATTGCCCGCGCTAGCACCCGGGCAGTCACCGTTACATCCGAGCCCGCCAAGGCCGGATCGCAGAGGTGATAAGCCCGGTCTGCCCCCATTTGGAGGGCGCGCAGCAGGGCTTTCTTTGCCCCCTCCGGCCCCATAGTAAGGGCAATAATCTCGGCTTCCGGTACTGCCGCTTTCGCGCTGAGCGCCGCCTCAATGGCGTTTTCGTCCAGGTCGTTCAGAGTATCTTCTTCTCCGCGCACCACGTGACCGTTTTCGATTCGCCGCTCAGATTGCGGGTTGGGTACATGTTTTACAGTTACGACAATCCTCATACTTCTACCTTGCCACAAGCTATCCCAGTGAAAAAGTAGCCAGCACGTCCTCTTTGCTCACAGAGGAAGTTTTTCGTCAGATGTTAGCCGTCTCACGCATATACTTATTACATCTGTTCAAGTGATGCCGTTGGTAATCCCCCTAGATTGCTACTTGCGGTTAACACCCGGTTCTCCAATGAAAGGTTGCTTTTTGGTTATTGATAATCTTTCTTTCGCCTACCGCAAGCACCCCGTTTTTTCTAATGTCACCTTCGAGGTTGAAGAGGGCGTGACGGTACTTTTAGGACCGAACGGTGCGGGAAAATCGACTCTTTTTAAATGTATTACTGGCGCACTGCGTCCAACTTCTGGAAACATACAAATACCTGAACAATATAAAATCGGCTACGTCCCGCAATCTTCGGAAATGCCCGCGGGAGCTAAGGTAATTCAAGTCTTAAACTATGCCGCGTGGCTGTGCGGGAAAAATGGCGACTCCCAAGAGCAAAGCGTTAAGCAAGTTATCGATACCCTATCGTTAGAAAAACTACTGAAACGTCGGGTGCGAACTCTCAGCGGCGGAGAACGACAACGAGTAGCCCTAGCGGTAGGAATAATCGACAATCCTCGGTTACTACTTCTTGACGAACCAACAGTAGGTTTAGATCCTTCGCACCGCTATCATTTGCGCCAAACAATCTCTGAACTATCAAAAAATCGTTGCATACTTTTAAGTACCCACCTAATTGAGGACGTTACCCAAATCGCCCAAAGAATTGTCCTACTCAGCGGAGGGACTTCATTTTTCGCTGGTTCAGTTAGCGATTTCGTCCACCGATTTACCGGTGAAAACAGTGTCACCAGTACCGCAATCGAGCGCGCCTATGACCAGGCAGTTAATGATTCTTTGAAAGCGTCAGCTGTATGAAGCTAAAACAGAAACTAACTTGGTGGCCAATCCCAATATTTATTCTAGTTTTAGTATTCGTGATGATGGCTGCGGGAGCTTTCATCGCCTCCTTCTCTGCCCTCCAGGCAGATTATTTCCTTTGGTCAAAAACTAACCGTTTTCTTCATGATGCTTTGTGGATTCCTGGTTCTCTACTAGCAGGTGCAAGCAGTGCCATAGCCATTATGATTTGGCCTAGACAAGGAATTTTTCAGGTAAATAGTACCGGTAAAATGCGTTCTAAAGCCGCCATGCGGCAACTGGGAATCATCGTTACTCTCGCTTTTACCGGGCATCTTCTTGGCTGCGCCCCACTGCTTTACTTCACTAGCCGGTACGGGAGCGGTGGAAGCCTATCGTGGGCGAGCTTACTAGTCGCTTTTTCTGGGGTTATAACCCTAGTCGCTATCGGTTTTTTCACCGGACTTGCAATAAAAAGAATCTATATAGCACCCCTGATATCGGTCGCTACTTTTGCCCTAATGGCAATAATTTCCGAACCGATACTGCGTCCTTTGGCTCTGCTATTTCCGGTTCACCAGGTAGCAGGCTCGGCTCGTTTTGAAACCAATCCGGCAGTAGCTATGTTCTCGCTGATATTTGCCTGCACACTGCTTTTAGCAGGCTACAGCGTATTAAGTTTCCCGCTTGCGGGCAAAAACCCAGGTTTATCTGCTAACTGCAGAAATCTTCTACTCCCCCAAATAGTTCCCGTAGTATGCGTCCTTGCGCTGATCGGATGCGCATTTGTATGGCGACCAGAATTACTAACCGTTCACCGACCGGTGAAAACCAGTTGCTTTAAGATTCAAGAGCTCCAGGTCTGTCTACATGAACAAAACCTGCCAGCACGCGCTTCGGTACAAAAAAGTATCACCCGGCTGCAAAAGGTGGGAATCAGTTCTCTACTAACCACCATTAGTGACGATGCCGCTGTTGAACAGGATTTACCGAGAAACAGCGAGGCTTTCATCATTATTGATCCCGGTCCTTACGATAGCGAAAACGTTGCTAATAGCCTGGAAGAAAGCATTGCTTGGCAAGTGGTGAGCGCGGCTACCACCGACCGCTGTATCGACAAGACGAAAACTATCGAAAGTCACGACCTCAATTCTGCAATAGCCCATGAGCTGCTTCAGCGCGCCAAATACCCCAATCTAGCCGAACACATTTCTCCGGAGGTAAACTCCACATTTGCGCACATGAGCGAGAGGGAACTTAGCTCATTCCTGCACACCCAAAATAGGCTCGTCACCTCCTGCTCCCTGGAAAACAAAACGCTATGAACACCGTTAATGGATTCCTACACGCCCGCAACGCCTACGTGGGCGCGTTGTTCCTGATTACGTTATCCATACTTTCCCTATCTTTCCCCATGACCTATATCGGGGTTAGCGTGAAAGCCGGGTTTCCTGCCCGCGCAGTAGGTATCGCAGAGATATGCGCACTTATTGCTGCCAGTTTTCTCCCTACAATTACCAAGCCGCATTTCAATAAAGCTGAGATTAAAGCTCCCCCAACCCGTCGGGCAATCCACAGCATTTTTACCGCTTTAGTGATTATTAGCCCTTGCCTACCCGCTATCACCTGGTATTTACGGATTAAATGGAGCGAACTAGGCTATCAGCTGCCCGGCATAATCGGTTTTCTCGGCACCCCTATCATTTTGGGATCCCTTTCCATGCTCGCCCTCCTTTTAGCAGGTAGAGCAGTATCTATAGTTATACCCACGTTAGTTTTCTCTACTATCGTGGTAACCCAGCACCTGTTTCCGTCCGGTATTACCGCGCAAGTATTCGCCACCGCTAAAAATTGGCATACTTGTTGGCCGGTAGTAGGGATACTATTTTCTATTACCCTGTTGATTGCATACCGTAAAGGCTCGATACCTTCATTCAAGTAGAAAAACTACCTGTTTGACGAAAACCCATTTAACTAGCGGAATAGCTCTATCGAACCCCAGCCGATAGGATTGGCTACGTGTCAAGACCAGTAATAGACGACTTTTTTAGGCCGTCCAGCCCCTATGTACATGACGGTGCCGCTGATACGACCCGCCTGGGGGTGCACCTAGAAGGCAACGGGGTGGATATCGCGGTGGTAGCCCCGAATGCCTCGGCAGTGGAAATCTGTTTTTTTACTTCTGCGGAACCAACCGCTCCCGAAACTCGTTATCGTCTCTTAGGTCCGGTGGATGGTATCTGGCATGGCCATGTTTCCGGGGTATTAGCCGGCACCTACTATGGTCTTCGCACCTGGGGCGCTTGGAATCCAGAACGCGGACACGTTTTTAATCCCTATAAACTCGCCCTCGACCCCTATGCTCGCGCTATCAGCGGAAACGTACAGCTTTGCAGTCAAACGTACGCCCATAAAACCGATGATCAGCTCTACCCGCTGCATCCTTTCGAGCTAGACCCCACCAACTCGGCTCCCTATACCGTGCGCGGAGTGGTCACCGGTAAAGAGTTTGACGTAGCGCCTGGCCCGGCCACCCCTTGGGAAAATACCGTTATTTACGAGGCACACGTCAAAGGACTTACCAAACAACTTCCGGGAGTACCCGAAGAGCTACGAGGCACCTATGCGGGACTGGCACACCCGGCCACTATCGCCTACTTAAAAGATTTAGGGATCACCGCAGTCGAACTATTGCCGGTACACGCGAAACTATCGGAAGCGTTCCTAAACGAGCGAGGCTTAAGTAACTATTGGGGGTACTCCACCCTGTCCTATTTCGCGCCCGAGCCATCCTATGCTACTAAGAATGCCCGTATGCTCGGGCCAACGGCAGTATTAGATGAGTTCCGAGGCATGGTTTCGATCCTGCACCAAAACGGAATCGAACTGCTGCTCGACGTGGTTTATAACCATACTTGCGAGGGCGGAGGCGACGGTCAGGCACTGTCTTGGCGCGCCCTCGATAATGCTATGTATTATCGCCTGGATTCCCAAGGTGGCAGTATCGATTATTCTGGCTGCGGTAACACTTTAAATACTGCGCATCCGCGAGTGATCCAAATGATCATGGATTCTTTACGGTATTGGGCAGGCGATGTGGGAGTCGACGGCTTCCGTTTTGACCTGGGTGTTACCTGCGGGAGGGGCGAGGAACATTTCACTCGTTTCCATCCTTTCTTCCAGGCCTGCCTAGATGATCCGGTGTTGCGAACCAAGAAAATGATCGCCGAGCCTTGGGATGTCGGGCCTGACGGTTGGCGCACCAGTGATTTTCCGTTACCTTTCTCTACTTGGAATGATCGCTATCGCGACAGCGTCCGCGGTTTTTGGATTGCTGATGGGCGCGCCCAGTCGCGGGGAGAATCTCGCGGTGCTCCCCCCCTTGAACTAGCTTCCCGGCTTTCTGGTTCCCAAGACATGTATGGGGTTGGGGATATCCCGGCTGTGCGCCCTCCCCGCTGCTCGATTAACTTCGTAACCGCTCACGACGGCTTCACCTTGGGGGATTTGGTTAGCTTCGACCATAAACATAACGAAGAGAACCTGGAGAATAACCGGGACGGATCCCCCAATAACCTGTCTTGGAATCACGGTAGTGAAGGGCGCGCCTTCCAACTTGGTATTGAAAAGGAACTGGCTTTAGATGGCGACTCTCCACTGGCAGAACTGCTAAATGCCCGGGTGCGCTCTGCGCTTAACCTGTTTACCACCATATTTATTTCTGCAGGTACCCCGATGATTTTGGCTGGTGACGAGTTTGCCCGCACGCAAGGGGGCAACAATAACGCCTATTGCCAAGACAATGAAACTACCTGGCTGAACTGGGAACTGGCGGATTGGCAAAAAGATTTTTATGTGGCAGTACGAAAGCTGATTACCCTGCGGCGCGAACATCCAGTTTTCCGGCCTAAGAACTACCTGACCGGCCAGCGTCATCCGGGTGATAGCATCCCTGATCTTTCCTGGTATAACCAGGTGGGACTGTTAATGGGTGACCGAGCCTGGCATGATCCGGCCAGCCGAGTTTTCCAAATGCTGCGTTCGGGACGCCCCTACGGGGATCAGGATTTGCTAGTGGTTTTCAATGGAACACTCGACCCTAAGCATGTGCGCCTAGCTCCGGGACGAGGAACCGCCTATCACGAAATCTGGGATTCTGCGGTTTGCGAACCGGAAGAGGAAGCTCCCCCCTTCAACCTTGCCGGTGACGATGTCTTCCTCGAGCCACTATCAATCAAACTTTTCTTGGCAGATTCCAGCGGGGATTAGCCCACATCTTGTAGCTTTCGCATATGGAACGCGGGGGCGAGGCACGCTTTTCAATCCTTGACTTAGAATATCGGAAACCCACTGTCTAGCCGATGCTGATACTTCTCATATCTTATTTCTTATGCCCACCGCGCCTGCTCGGATAAAATCTCTCCCCCGCGTAACTAGAAGTATTTTCGTAGTACATTGTTAGCAAGGTTTACAAGTGCCGAACCAGGGGGGATGAATATGGGTAAAGCAGTGAATTCTGTGCCAACAGTGGTTCGGTTACCGGTAGATTTAGTGAAGCGTTATGACGATCTGGCTAAGAATACTGGACACAGCCGCAACTATTACTTCACGAAAGCACTCGAGGAATCAATACCGAATCTCGAATACCAGTATGGGCTCCTCAAAAAAGTTGACGAGTACCGAGCAGGACAACTGGACACTATATCGATTGACCAGCTAGAAGATCACCTTTGCTTGTGAGAATAAGTTGCTGATCAAATCGGAAGAATCCCTGCACAATAGGCAAATTTCTGCCGGTGTGTATATCGCGGGGGCGAGATTTTTCCTCCTGCCCAAGAATTTGGAAAACGTCGCGGCGTTTTCCAAATTCTTATGCCCACCGCACCCACTCGGATAAAATCTCTCCCCCGCGCGAACGTATAAATATCTGTCTTGAAGTAGATCACCGGCGGCAAGTTTATCGCTAGGCGGTTACTAACTTTGTACTATAGAGGGCGAGGCTGCGATTATCGGGAGGTCCATCTTGCAAGCTGCAACAGCGCAAACACCAATCCCCGAAAGCGCCAGCAGCACCCCCAAAACGAGGTAACCGCATGAGCCGCATAGCAGACCTAATCTCCCACCACTGCCCCAACGGCGTGGATTACTTGCGTATATCCGACCTGGGTGACTTTATTTCAGGTTTGAAGGGCAAGACCAAAGCAGACTTTGCAGATGGTAATGCGAAATTCGTTTCATATAAAAATGTTTTCGATAATATCGAAGTCGATTTTTCAGATCTTAAATCTGTAAAAATCAATGTTGGAGAACGCCAGACGAGTCTACGAAGAGGGGATTTAATTTTTACATCCTCCTCAGAAAATTTAGATGAGTCCGGGATGACCTCGGTTGTGACCACAGATTTAAAGGAAGACATTTTTCTAAATAGCTTCTGCTTTTTTGTGCATCTCCCAGAGAGCATTAAACCGGAATTTGCTAAGTATTTATTCCGTTCTACAGGCATGCGAAAACAGATAATAAAATGTGCGAATGGTGTAACTAGATACAATATTTCTAAAAAAGCTCTTGCAAAAATAAAATTTCCGGTGCCGCCACTGGAAGTGCAAAATGAGATCGTACGGATTTTAGATTCTTTTACGGAGCTAGAAGCGGAGCTAGAAGCGGAGCTAGAAGCTCGTCGCAAG
>OENY01000324.1_pt1 | contig 13104 bp, 7 predicted proteins | sample 1539391 | NCBI WGS metagenome assembly OENY01 (sample SAMN03777356, study PRJEB22549) | human gut metagenome | biome: gut; feature: infant; material: feces | host: Homo sapiens | collected 2013-11-24 | reverse complement strand
ATGCTGTGTGTCTCCCTTGTCTGCGCCCTGAGTCTCCCCGGTTCGGTGTGGGCAGTCGTGATCGATGAGGATGGTTCCCCATGAGGCTTCCCAAGTCTGTTCTTGGTGTCCTTGCTGCGGGTGCGTTGTTGCTTGGTGGCGCGGTGCCTGCTGTGGCTGAGGACGCGGTTCCCGGTGACGGGCCGACGACGTCGGTGTCCGCCCCTGCTGATGAAGCGGGGGGTGCGGAATCTGATGCACAAGACTCAGACAACGCTGTAGTCGAGGAGCCTTCTTCTCAGGGCGCCGATGGGTCATTGCCTTCGCCGCTGAGCAAGGTCATGGTCGGCCGCTCAGAGGATCGTGCCGCGAATGTGGTGCAAGAGCCGGTCATTGAGGCCAAGCTGACAGCTGGCGGGAACACCCTTGTGGATCTTGGCGACTCCTCGACCACCGTGCAGTTGAACCGCGGTCAGTCCATGAACCTCGAGATCCATGCCGTATTCCCCGTGGCAACGGAGAAGCGTATCGATATCACGCTCAAGCCAGGAGTCCGCTATCGTGGCGACGCGTTCGCCCTCGATAAGACCCAGGGCTGGGTCCAGGAACTCAAAGACAACGGGCAGACTGTCCCGAGCAAGCAGGCTGATTCGGCGAAGAAGCCGACAACCATCTATGGCGCGAACATGAACGACGGCGTCCTGAGCTACGAGTTTCAGGACACCACGCAGGAAGTCACGTTCATGGTCCCCATCCAGCTGGTCTCACACCTCGACGGCGCCCTGACTGTCCCCGAGGGAGTAACGGTTGAGCAGTTCTACGTGGACGAGGCTGGCGCGCAGGCAAACGAGAAGCTCACGACCACAACGTCGCTGAAGAACCCGCGTGTTCTCAACACCATTGGGCGGAATGATGTCTGGAACAAAGTGAACGCTCAGGGAAATATCGAGGTTGGCCTCGATGACCCTCGCGGAACCACAGAGACTGTCAAATGGATCGCCAGCGCAAACGATCGCTCCCAGATTGTGGTCGATGATTATTTCTTCGCGCTTCTTGTTCCCGCGAAGGCTGAGTACCTGGGCTTGTATACGAAGCAAGGGGGAACCGATGTCTCCGATGCCGATCTGACAACCTTCAAGGCGGGGGAGCAGTTCACCAAGAGCGATGGAAGCACATACACCGTTCCGGAAGATAAGACGCTGTATGTGTGGCGCAAGGAGAATAAGCTCGTCACCTTCGAGAACGGGGACAATGCCTTCAATCCGATGTGGCGCTTCCCGGCTGCTAACTTCCCTGCAGGCACCATCGTGACGATCGAGCAGATCGATGTGGGCGTCAAGCTGCACAATCCCTACAGCGAGTCCTCCCACCTGCCCTACGACGCCAAGAAGCTCAGCTCGGTGAATTACGAGATCGTTGAGCCGACCGAGGACGTCTATGTCAACACGCAGATGTACCGGCCGAGCCGTGAGGCTGATTGGCCCCTGTGGGAGGGCTATATCGCCGACAACAACGTCTACATGGGCGCCCCCGGCTTCGAGCACACCCAGGAGCGCACCCTCGGATACTTCACCGTCGGAAACCGCGGCACTGGCAGCTCGCGGGCCAAGACGATCATCATCGACTACGACGTCAATAACACCGGCGTCGGCGGCGTAACGGCGCAGGCCCTGCCCTTCCTCTCGCGCGACTACGCCGGCGCGAAAGCCACCAAGGTCACCGACTTCAAGGTGACGCTGTGGGACTCGAACACGAATAGGACCAAGACCTATTCATATGACAACCCGCCTCAGCGGTTCCGCGTGCAGACGGTGCTCGGAGACGGCGCCCACGAGGGCGTGTATCTCAAGCACATCGAGTACAAGATCGACACGATTCCGGCTAAGACCTCGTTTGTCAGCTACAGGAGCCGCGCCGAGGCAAACGACGGCTCCGGCAAGGAAGACTTCAATCAACCCACTACCACGCTGCCGTATTTCGGTGTTGTGCGGAACAACACGGTCATCGAGAAGGGCAAGTGGGGAGACAATCCCACGTTGTTCAAGGCACGTATCCGCATTGAGAACACGGGTGATGAGGAGCCGGAGTTCAACCACCGTAACCAGGACATCTGGGACTGGGACGGCGACGGCGTCGCCGAGAACAACAAGTACGTGGGTCGTTCGAAGGACCATGTGACCATCGGCGATACCTTCACCGGATTCACCGGTAAGAGCTATATCGAGGGGCATAACTCGGGGAACTACGCGTGGCATGACGGTCTGATCGATCCGGTGATTGGCGAGCAGCAGGCTGATAGGTGGTTCAGCTACTTCCAGTCAGTCTGGAACGGATCCTCGACAGGCGCCCAGACGCTCAACGCGATCTACGTCATCAGCCCGTTCGGTTCGGATATGTCCTTCAGGCTGTACTCGCGCTCGGTCGGAGCCAAGCAAGCGTGGATGGAGAACAAGAACGGCATTGAGTACAGCGCTCAGGCTGACGTGTACGAGGTCGCACCTTCTGACAAACTCAAGGAGGCCTATCCCAAGGCCCGGGTGTACAAGCTCGACCTGACGAAGATCACCAACGAGAAAGATAAATACGAGATGCGCACGGGCGGTGCGCAGTTCTACTGGTATGAGGCGGCAAAGGCGGTCCCGTATACGACGAATATCGGGTACTGGGCTTACGACGGCGACATCGGCCTCAGGATCTCCTACACCTCTGACCCCACGAAGGATGAGGCACGCTACGTTGGCCCTCCGGGTGGCCTTTCCGCTGGATGGCGCGCCGACGAGGGCATCGTCTGGTACGAGTTCGACACGGACACGAAGGAAGAGCTCGTCCACGGTGGGGGCATGACCACCGACAGGTGGGACCTCAACGGCAACGGCTCGACCGACGACCTCTTCGGCCGTCCGGTCGGCGCTATCGAGCCCAAGTCGCCGACCGACGTCGTCGTGCAGTCGGCTGCGAAGATGGCGACCCAGCCCGATTCGCGCTATGTGACCTATGACGGGCGGAAGCGCACCGAGATCGGTGCGGAGTCCACGGTCGACTACCGCTTGATCGCCACCAACCCCACGCAGACGGCGGCGAACGGCCTCACGATCTACTGGCCGGTGCCGAAGGAGGGGCAGAACTGGGGTCAGGCGGTGCAGCCCACGAAGAAGGCCTTCGAGTTCACCATGAACCTGAACGGCGGAATCAAGAGCGAGCTCCCGGCTGGCTACACGGTCTCCTACGCGCGGGATGCCGAGCCCACGAGCCAGGCGCTCAAGTGGGGTGGTTTCGACTGGACGGACGAGGCCAATACGGCGTCCTGGACGGCAGAGGACTGGGCGAGGGTGAACTTCGTCCGGATCAGCTCCCCCGATGACGCTCAGATCCAGCCCAAGGAGGCGCAGACCTTCCTGTTCAACATGAAGGTCGGAGATGTCTCGCATGAGGTCGCGGAGACGAACCCCCTCGATGTCATGGCCCCTGCCTACCTGCGTGACCTCGGCTCCGGTAAGGGTTACCGCTATGGGCAGCCGGTCGCCATGCTCATCGAACCGGGCGTCATCACGGGCAAGGTCTGGTACGACATCGATAACGACAGCATCATCGACAAGGACGATGACGGTGAGGACCTCGAGCAGGCGATCCCCGACGCGGTGGCCGAGCTCAGGGATGAGCGCGGCGATCTGGTCGAGACGGTTCGTACCGGCGAGGACGGCACCTACAAGTTCCAGGGCCTTATCCCGGGCGACCGGGATCCCCTGGGCAAGAAATACACCGTGACGGTCTACAACCCCGCCCCGCCCAAGACCGATCAAGGCGAGGGCGCATCGAACCCGTACACGCGCTTCTCCCCGGTCACGGAGAAGGGCGATGTGAAGCTGACGGGGACTGCGGATGCGCAGAAGGCCGTGTCTGAGCCGGTGACCGCGAGCCTGGCGGGCAGAGTCGTGTTGAACGCCGGCCTGTCGCGTCCGCGCGCGGTTCAGGTTGAGAAGATCTGGGATGAGAACAACGGCGCCGGCGACCAGACCGCGACCACGGTGTCCGAGGTCAGCGTCAGGCTCCTGGCCAACGGCAAGGCGGCGAAGGACATCGACGGCAAGGCCGTGGGTAACCTGACGCTCAGCGCGGCCGGGACCTGGAAGGGCGTGTTCGAGAACCTTCCGATCAAGGACGCCGCCACGAACAAAGCGATCGAGTACACGGTCGAAGAGGCCTCGGTGCCAACGGGCTACAAGGCCACGGTGACCGGCAGCGACTCCGCCGGATACAAGATCACCAACAAGCGCTCGAAGGTCACGGTCAAGGTGACCAAGACCTGGAGCGACAACGAGAACCAGGACGGTAAGCGTCCGGACTCGGTGACGGTGCAGCTGAAGGCGAATGACACCGACGTCGCCGGGAAGACGCTCACGCTGAACGCGGGCAACAGCTGGAAGGGCGAGTTCGCCGGCCTGCTGAGCCACGACGATCAGGGCGAGATCTCCTACACGGTGGCCGAGACGAGCGTGCCCGAAGGGTACGAGGCCACCGTCACCGGTGATGCTGCCAGTGGGTTCACGGTGACGAACACGCTGGTGCGTGGTGTGGTGTCGTTGGTGAAGACCGACGCTGCTGGTGCGCCTCTGGTGGGTGCGGTCTTTGAGCTGCGCACCACTACCGGGCAGGTGTTGGACACCGTGACCAGTGGCGCGGACGGCCGGGTGGTGTTCGAGGGTGTTCCTGCTGGTTCCTACCGTGTGGTGGAGACCCAGGCGCCGGCGGGCTACGTCCTGTCTGGTTGGGCCAAGGCTGCTGTGATCGACCGGATGGGCGTGAGTGTGGATCTGGGTCGTGTGGTCAACACACCCGTCCCAGCCAAGCCTGTGGGGTTGGGCAAGCGTCTGCCGGTCACGGGTGTGGACGTGGCGGTCGGGGTGGTTGCTGTGGGCCTGGTGGGCCTGGGTGGCCTGCTGATCCGTCGCCGCCGCGCCTGAACCAACCAGCCCCGGGGGTCGGGCCGGTCAGAAACGGTCTGACCGGCCCGACCCAGACCGGGCCTGGTCTGGTTGTTGAGTCTGGTGGGTGTGCTGGCGCTGGTGAGCGTGCCAGCACGCCTGCTGGCCGGGTAGACGGTCCTTGTGACGGGGGTTGGTGATGTGCCGCGCCTGTGACTGGTGGGGTTGTCTGCCTGGTGGGCTGTGGGTGGGTGCCTGTGCCTCATCGAGGGTGCTTGCCTGCGGCTGTGATAGGGGAGAGGAGGGGGTGATGCCCAGGTGACTGGGTGTCACCCCCTCCTCATGCCTGCCCGCGGCACCCTGGAACCGACTGTGTTGGGCCTGGACCGACGCACCGGGGCAGCGGCACCGCCGTCGTCTTAGGCGGGTCACAGTCGGTTCCCATGCCCACCGCACCCGAACCGAGTGTCCAGGGCCTGAACCGACGCACCAAGGGAGGCCGGGGAGACCGCGGAGGAGCGGCGGCCCCGGACGCCAGCGGACAGGATGGCTCAGAGCCGGCTCCTAGACCCGCTCGATGGTTGCACCCAGGTCCGTCAGGCGCCGGGCCGTTGAGGCCCGCAGCTCGCGGCCGGTGATGACGCGCTCCAGGTGGCGCACATGACCAAAACGCGCAAAGGTGTGGTGGCCGAACTTGGCGTGCGAGCCCACAAAGATCGAGCGCTGCGCGGCTGCCAGCACTGCTTCCTTGACCTCGGCCACCGACGGGTTGGGAGTGGTCATCCACCCGTCCTCACCCACGCCGTTCGCCCCCACGATCGCCAGGTCCGGCTCCATGTCCCGCAGCATCGAGGTAGCCCACCGGTCCACGCTGGCCAGGGTGACCGGCCGCACCCGTCCGCCGATGACGATCACCGTGGTGCGTGGGCGCTCGGCCAGCTCGATCGCCGCGGGAAGCGAGGCCGTGATGATGGTCAGGTCCCGGTCGGTCGGCAGCGCACGCCCCACGAGCAGGGGGTGGTAGCCCTCGTCCAGGAAGATCGACTCGGCAGTCCCTAGATACTCCACCGCTGCCGCAGCAATCCGCTCCTTCTCATCGATGTGATGAGAGAAGCGGAACTCACGGCTGGACTCGAAGCTTCCCGAGTCCGCAGCCGTCACGGTGCCGTAGCTGCGCTGGATCCTCCCTGCCGCCTCCAATGCCCGCAGGTCGCGGCGGATGGTCTCCACGGAGACCCCGAAGCGCTCAGGCAGCTCCGCCACCTGCGTCACCCCGGTGGTGCGCAGGTAGGCGATGAGAGCGTCGCGGCGCTCCTTGGCGCCTGAGGCGGGCGGTCGAGGAACAGCCATGACTGCCAGGCTAGTGCGCGATGACCACACGCAGGTTGCGCGGCCCATGCACGCCGTTGACGCGCACAAGCTCAATGTCACTTGTGGCGGAGCCGCCGGCGATCCACGTCGTCGGACGCTCCGGGTGGCACCCGAGCACGTCGACCGCTTGAGGCACGGTCGGCATGATCGACTCACGCTCGATCACCACCACATGCGTGTCCGGCACCAGCGTGATCGCCCGGCGCCCCTGGTCACTCTCGCCGTCCAGGCAGATCGTGCCGGACATCGAGATCGAGACCCGCGAGCAGGTGACCACGGCGTCGATGGCGTCCAGCTCCAGGGTAGGAATCGGCGCCTCGCGTGAGTCCTCGCGCACGCTGCGCCCTCCCCGGGCGGCGGCCTCCTTGTAGGCCTGAGGCAGCCCCGAGGGCACCACCACGCTGCTCGCCCCAGCCTGGGTGAGGAAGCGGTCGATCTCCTCAGCAACGGCGTCGTCCGCAGCGGCCGTGACCACCTGGGCGGAGTAGTCCTCCAGCTTCTCGATCATGTCCGCCACCACCGGCTCGGAGCCGGGGGCGTGCCGGCCAACCCGGATGTAGTCACGCGGGATCTCCCGCACGGGGCGGCCAGCCTGGGAACGGGAGATCGCGTCACGCGCGCGGGCAAGGATCGCAGTCTTGGCATCCATCACTTGGCCTCCTTCGTGGCCGAATCCGCTTCGAGGGCAGCACGGGCCGCGGCCACGGTCTCAGGCGGTGTCACGCCGTCGGGATGAGTGCGCTTCCACCACTGACGCAGCGACTCCTTGGGAGCCACCGGGATGTCACGCGTACGCGTCCACAGCGAGGCGGGGAAGGGCAGAGCGCCGATGGTGGCGTCCTTGCCTCCCAGCAGGCGTGAGGCCTTGACGGCGTAGGGGGCGCTCTTCCACAGGGCCGGGTTGGACATGACCGGCGTGGTCGCTGCCATCCCCAGGTCCCACATATCCGGCACTGCGCGGCGCTTGACGTCCACGCTGCGCGCCCGCAGGTGGATGAGGATGGTGGGAATGTCGATCTTGACCGGGCACACGTCCGCGCAGGCCCCACACAGCGAGGAGGCATAGGGCAGGGTGTGGACCGGGTCGTCGTCAGCCAGGCCCTGGGTCAGCTGTGGGGTGATGATCGCGCCGATCGGCCCGGGGTAGACCGAGCCGTAGGCGTGACCGCCGGTGTGCTGGTAGACGGGGCAGATGTTCATGCACGAGCCGCAGCGGATGCAGGCCAGCGCCTGGCGGCCGATCGGGTCCGTCAGGGTCTTGGTGCGCCCGTTGTCCATGAGGATGAGGTGGAACTCCTGCGGGCCGTCCCCCGGGGTCACGCCCGTCCACATCGAGGTGTAGGGGTTCATCCGCTCGCCCGTGGCCGAGCGCGGCAGGAGCTGGGAGAAGATCTCGATGTCCTGGTAGCGGGGCACGAGCTTCTCAATACCCATCAGGGTGATGAGAGTGTCCGGCAGGGTCAGGCACATGCGCCCGTTGCCCTCGGACTCAAAGACGGAGACAGTGCCGGTCTCCGCCACACCCATGTTCGTGCCCGAGATGGCGACGGTGGAGTGCAGGAACTTCTTGCGCAGGTGGGCGCGTGCCGCCCCGGCCAGTTCCTCGGGGTTGTCAGACAGGTCCTGCGGAGCGTCCTCCATACGGTCCAGGAAGATGCCGCGCACCTCAGCGCGGTTGCGGTGGATGGCCGGCACCACGATGTGGGAGGGCATGTCATCGGCCAGCTGGACGATGAGCTCGGCCAGGTCCGTCTCGTGGGCGGTGATGCCCTCGTCCTTGAGGTACTCGTTGAGGTTGGTCTCCTGCGTGGCCATGGACTTGACCTTGACGACGTCGTCACAGCCCTTGGCCTTGAGGATCGAGGCGATGATGCGGTTGGCCTCGGCGGCGTCGCGCGCCCAGTGGACGATGCCCCCGTGTGCGGTCACGTTGGCCTCGAACTGCTCCAGCAGCTCGGGCAGGCGCGAGGCGACCTCGAACTTGACCGCCTCGGCGGCCTCACGCAGCTGCTCCCAGTCCGGCATCTCCTCCACCCGCTGGCCGCGCTTGGCGCGGATCGTGCGGGTGGCGTGGCCGAGGTTACGGCGCATCTGGGTGTTGGCCAGTGTGCGGTGGGCGCCCTCAGGGAAGGTGTGGCCCCAGCGCAGCGTGTCCTGCGGTGTGGAGACGTTGGTGACCCAGCCGCCGGTGTGGGCCTGGCTCTGGGCCTGGACGGACGGGATTCCGAGGAAGACCTGAGACATTACAGCTGCACCGCCTCGTTGGAGGGCTGGAAGGAGACATGACCGGTGAAGGGGGCGTCCTTGGTGGAGGCCAGGATCTCGGCCAGGTGCATCACTCGCACTCCCGAGCTCTGACGTGACAGAGCCCCTCCGATGTTCATCAGGCACGAGTAGTCGCCCGCGCACAGCACCTCGGCCCTGGTGGACATGATCGCGGTGGTCTTGTCCGCGAGCATGGCGGTGGAGGTGTCCGAGTTCTTCATGGAGAAGGTGCCGCCGAAGCCGCAGCAGATCTCAGCGTCCGGCAGGTCCAGCAGCGTCAGGCCCTCCACGGCGCGCAGCAGGCGGTAGGGGCGGTCGCCGATCTTGGCGATGCGCATGGAGTGGCACGTGGGGTGGTAGGTCACTGTGTGCGGGAAGTAGGCACCCACGTCCTCAAGGCCCAGGACGTCGGTGAGCAGCTCGGACAGGTCGTAGGTGTGAGCACCCACCTGCTCCACACGGCGAGCCAGGCCGTGGTCTCCCACGTGCTCGGCCACGAGCTTCTGCTCGTGACGTACCGCCCCGGTGCACGATCCGGAGGGGACGACGACGGCGTCCCACTCCCCGTCCAGAACAGGGGAGAAGGCCTCGACGTGGTTGCGCACGATCTTGGCGGCGTCAGAGAAGTAGCCGGTGTTGGCGTGCATCTGGCCGCAGCAGGTCTGGTTCTCAGGAAGCACCACCTCGTGCCCCAGACGCTCCAGCAGGGTGACGGTCGCCTGAGCGGCCTGAGGGAACATCGTGTCAGCCAGACACGTCGCGAACAGAGCGATGCGCACGGAACTTCCTCACCATCGTGGACAGAACGTCCCCAGGTTAGGAGCCTGCTCGGTCACGTCCAGGGGCCGCTAGGTCCCACGGGCCGACGTCGTCGCTCGCCTCCCAGCTCTCGCGCGGCAAAGTCCCTCCTCGCCTCGCCGCTGCGAGCCGGCCCCAGCAGGGGCGAGGACCGGAGGAAAGATCGACAATGCGCAAGCCCAGACTGCGGTTATAGCCCGGAAATACCGGCCTGTGCACCTGGCCTGGGTGCGCTGCCAGGAGCTCGTATGAGGCGGCTGGCTCCGGCCGATCAGCCCACCATGAGCGGGCCGAGCAGGCCCTGGGAGGCTGCGAGCACGAGCAGGCCCAGCGTTACCACGAGGCTGAGGGAGTAAGGCGCCGCCTTCTTGAGGATCTCGGCGTCCGTTCCCGGGGAGTCCACTGCCCCGGCCACGATGGCCAGGTTCTGCGGCGAGACGATCTTGCCCAGTCCTCCTCCGATCGTGTTGGCCGCCAGCAGGATCCGCGGGTCGATCCCGGCGCCGGCGGCCGCGGTGGACTGCAGGCCGGCGAACAGGGCTCCTGCCGAGGTCGCCGAGCCTGCCACGGCTGTGCCGATCCATCCCAGGAAGGGGGACAGGAAGGCGAAGGCGGCTCCTGTCTGGGCCAGGGCCGCCCCGATGGCGGTGGTCTGCCCGGAGAAGTTCATGACGTAGGCCAGCGCCATGACGGTGACGATGGTGAGGACGGACAGTCGCAGGGAGTAGATGGTGCGTGGCAGCACCATGAACATCTCACTCACGCTGGTGCCAAAGCGCCCCCCGGAGGAGACCCGGCCGTAGACCACGGCCACGATGGCCGCGGTGAGGAAGATCCAGGTCCCGGGGTTGGACAGGATCTGTAGGGTGTAGACCGGAGCGCCTGAGGGCTGGCCGGACTCAGTGAGCAGGTGGCCGTACAGGCCGGGCCAGCCGATCGCGACATCGGCTGAGGACAGGGCGGCGGACAGGTCGACCCCGATCTTCCACAGCTTGGTCACGGCGATGATGACCACCACGAGCACGTAGGGAAGCAGCGCCAGGAGGATACGCGCGCGGTCAGGGCGGTCAGAGTCCTCAACGTGCGTGCGCAGGTCCTGCGGCGTCGTCGGGCTCCACACCCGCAGGAAGAGGTAGCAGGCTGCCAGCCCCAGCAGCGAGGCGACCACGGCGGTCAGCTCGTAGGAGACCGACGGGGTGACGAAGTGACCGAGCCCAGCCGCGCCACCGGCCACCAGCGCCAGCGGCCACAGCTGACGCAGGCCGCGCACGCCGTCGAGGATGAGCAGGACGAGGAAGGGGACGGCCAGCGCCAGCACCCAGCTGAGGTGGCCCATATCCGTGGCCATCTCCACAGGGTCGACCCCGCCCAGCCGCGCTGCCGTGGTCACCGGGATGGCCATCGCGCCAAAGCCGACGTTGACGGAGTTGCCTACCACAGTGGCGGCGGCCGCACGCAGAGGACGCACCCCCAGGGTCAGCAGCATGGCCCCGGAGATCGCCACGGGAGCGCCGAATCCGGCCAGGCCCTCCAGCAGGCCGCAGAAGCAGAAGGCGACGATGAGCGCCTGGGCGCGCTGGTCGCCCTTGCCGATGGTGTTGAAGACGGCCTTGAGGTCTTGGCTGCGCCCCGAGGTCTCGGTGAGGTTGTAGAGCCACACGGCCGCCACGATGATGTAGATGATCGGTAGCAGGCCCATGGCTGCGCCCTGGCTGGCGGCCAACGCTGTCATGCCTACGGGCATGGAGAAGGCGGTGACGGCGATGACGCCGGCCACGGCCAGTGAGAGGAGCGCGCACCAGTGGGTGGCGACCTTGAAGACCCCCATGAGCACGAAGAAGACGAGCAGGGGTACCAGCCCCACCAGGGCGGTCAGTGCCACGGAGCCGCCCACGGCCGTGGTCGAGGGGGTGAAGGAGGCAGGGGCGATCATGGGGATCGCGGTGGCCAGGAGCGCGGTCATGAGCTTCTCCGGTCTCGGGGGGGGGGCGGGCGTCGTTGCAGGCCCGGTGGACGCCCCCATCATGGCACCCCTGGCTGTTACCTCACGTCCTGGTCGGCCCAGTCAAAGGTGCGGGTGACCGCCTTCTTCCACAGCCGGTAGGTCCGGTCGCGCTCGGCCGGGTCCATGGACGGGCTCCAGCGCTTGCCCTCCTGCCAGTTGGCGACCACGTCCTCGATCCCGGACCAGAAGCCCACCGCGATGCCGGCGGCGTAGGCCGCGCCCAGCGCCGTCGTCTCGGCCACCACGGGGCGGATGACGTCGACCCCGGACAGGTCGGCCTGGAACTGCATGAGCAGGTCGTCGTGCGTCATGCCACCGTCGACCTTGAGGTCCTTCAGCGGCACCCCGGCGTCGGCGTTCATGGCGTCGAGCACCTCGGCGGACTGGAAGGCGGTGGACTCCTCTACCGCGCGCGCGATGTGGCCCTTGGTGACGTAGCGGGTCAGCCCCACGATTGCGCCGCGGGCGTCATCCTTCCAGTAGGGGGCGAACAGCCCGGAGAAGGCGGGCACAAAGTACACCCCGCCGTTGTCCTCCACGCTCGCCGCCAGCTCACCGATCTCGGAGGAGGAGGTGATCAGACCGAGGTTGTCACGCAGCCACTGCACGAGCGAGCCGGCCACGGCGATCGATCCCTCCAGGGCGTAGACCGGCTTAGAGTCGCCCAGCTGGTAGAGCACGGTGGTCAGCAGGCCTCCTTCAGAGAAGACCGGCTCCTCGCCGGTGTTCATGAGCATGAAGCAGCCGGTGCCGTAGGTGTTCTTGGCTGAGCCCTTCTCGAAGCAGGCCTGGCCGAAGGTCGCTGCCTGCTGGTCGCCCAGGATCCCGCAGATCGGGGTGTCCACGAGCAGCCCGTTCTTGCGGCCGTAGCCGTAGATCTCGGAGGAGGACTTGATCTGGGGCAGCATGGAGACCGGGATGCCGAAGTCGGCGCAGATGTCCTCGCGCCAGGTCAGCGTGCGCACGTCCATGAGCAGGGTGCGTGAGGCGTTGGTGACGTCGGTGGCGTGCACGCCACCGTTGACCCCGCCAGTGAGGTTCCACAGCACCCAGGTGTCCGGGGTGCCGAAGAGCAGCTGACCGGCCTCGGCCTTCTCGCGGGCGCCCTCGACGTTGTCCAGGATCCACTTGAGCTTGGTGGCCGAGGGGTAGGTGGAGATGTTCTCGCCGGTGATCTGGCGGTAGCGCTCGGTGCCCAGCGGGTGGCCGGCGGCAATCTCGTGGGCAATGTCCCCGGTGCGCACGTCCTGCCACACGATGGCGTTGTAGACCGGCTTGCCGGTGCTCTTGTCCCACACGATGGTGGTCTCACGCTGGTTCGTGATGCCGACGGCGGCCAGCTGGTGACGGTTGATCTGCGCCTTCTGCAGGGCCTCGGCCACCACAGCACGCACCGAGTCCCAGATCTCCATCGGATCGTGCTCCACCCAGCCGGGGCTGGGGAAGATCTGGCTGATCTCCTGCTGGCCGACCGAGACGATCTGCCCGCTGTGGTTGAAGATGATGGCGCGTGAGGAGGTGGTGCCCTGGTCAATGGCCAGGACGAACTTCTCCGGCTCGCTCATGATGAGGTCCTTTCACGTCGTTGTGAGGAAGATGGTAGGCGCGGCCCGGCCGCCTTAGATCGCCGTGGTCACGTGGGCGACGGCAGCCGCGTCCGTGGCCTCGGCCTCGGCGGCCAGGACCTGCTCCACGCGCGAGGCGTAGGCAGCCTTCTCCGCGGCGACGGCCTCCTCGTCCCAGCCCAGCAGCGGGGCCATGATC
>OENY01000312.1_pt1 | contig 13511 bp, 13 predicted proteins | sample 1539391 | NCBI WGS metagenome assembly OENY01 (sample SAMN03777356, study PRJEB22549) | human gut metagenome | biome: gut; feature: infant; material: feces | host: Homo sapiens | collected 2013-11-24 | reverse complement strand
GATAGCTAAGGTTATAACGAAGATAGTAGCCCACGGCTACAATAATCACATCCTGATGAAATTGCTTTCCTTTAAAATGACTCATCGTCATTCCTCCTGCTATCTTTTTCTATTATTCTACCTTATCTGATAGTAGATTTAAAACTTTGCAACAGAACCTATTTGTTAAAAAGGTCCAAAAAAATATCCGCACCCCCTTTTTTTTGTAAAAAACTATTGCACAATACAAGTGGCCTACGGCTATCGAAATTTCCATAACTTTCGAGCAAGAATTTATCTCATTCAAGGCTTGATCTTCCAAGTAAAACAAAAACCAGTTAAGCACTCTGCCTAACTGGTTATGACTAAATTTTCAGTTGTATCTTTCTCTACCAACACTAAATGTCGAAGAGCCTTTTTTCGTTTATGAATGTAAGACCGCTTCTCGAGCCAATGCCAAACAACCGAGCGTTCCAGCGTTGTCTTCTAATGCTGGGGTCACGATATATTTGCTTAACTCAGGTGTTTCGACATACCCATTGACCAATTTTGCAAATGCGTCGTGGACGTTTTGCAGCATATGGCGTTGTTTCATCACACCACCGCCAAAAATGATCACATCTGGAGAAAACATCAAGGTTGTATTGTAGGCACATTGAGCAATATAGGAGGCTTCGATTTCCCAATAAGGATCATCTTCTGCAACCTCTTGTCCTTTTTTCCCTAAGCGGTTTTCGATGGCGGGTCCAGCGGCCATCCCTTCTAAACAGTTGCCATGAAATGGACAGCTGCCAGCAAAGTCATCTTTTGGATGAGGGACGACGAGCATATGCCCCATTTCTGGATGACTAAACCCTTCGATAAAGCGCCCTTCTTGTAAGGCACCGCCGCCAACACCCGTACCGATCGTATAGTAAACGACACTGCTCAATCCTTTGCCACTGCCGAAGACATACTCACCATAGGCAGCCGCATTGACATCTGTTGTCCAAGAAATCGGGATCGGAAATTCTTTTTTCATGGTACCGATGAAATCAAAATTTTGCCATGCCAATTTCGGGGTCGAGGTAATGTACCCATAAGTGGCGGAATCGCGATGGATATCGATAGGCCCAAATGAGCCAATCCCAATCCCTGCTAAATCTGCTTGGTATTGTTTGAAGAAGTCAATGACTAAAGGCATTGTTTCCTCAGGTGTCGTTGTCGGAAAGCTCACTCTTTCCTTGATCGTCATTTCTTCATCGCCAATGGCACACACAAATTTTGTGCCGCCTGCTTCAATTGCACCGTATAGCATAGACATTTCTCCCTTTATTTTAGAATGAAATCACTAAATAAATGACTATATATCATATTTAAATTATTTTTTTATTTAGTAACATGACAAGTAAATAACTACTATTTTTTCTTTTTGAATTTTTATCATTTTTTAAAATTCTAATAATTTTTCATACAATTGATATATGAAAAGATTAAATAAAATGTTATTCTCAAATATTTGATTAATCTATATTATTTGATTTTGGAAAGAAAATTCCATCTTTACTCAGGGAAATATATTTATTTGATTTCAAGTAAATCAGTACCCTCAGTGACTGTATTTTCAGCTACTATATTTACTTCTGAATAATCCGAAGTATTGGTCACAATAATCATTGTTGTATCATCAAGACCTTCTTTCTCAATCATTGAACGGTCAAATGCTCCAAGAATATCGCCTTTTCTAACTTTTTGATTAGTAGTAACTTTTTGTGTAAATCCTTTTCCTCCCATTGATACAGTATCAATACCAATATGAATTAGAACTTCAGCACCATTATTTGATTTAATACCATAAGCATGTCCAGTTTCAAACGTGAGTTGAATAGTACCATCTACTGGAGAATGGACCGTGTTTCCATTTGGTTTAATGGCAATCCCTTTTCCCATAGCTTCTGATGAAAAGACTGGATCATTTACTGAAGAAAGACTAATCACTTTACCAGAAATGGGACTAACAATTGTTTCTGATGAAACTTTTGTTTGTGTTGATTCAACATCAGTAGATATTGGATCTGTTGTTGCTACTTTTGAAGAATTAACTGGTGTTTGTTCAGCAATTTCTTCTGCTTTAAAGATACCAGCAGCTTTTGTTTTACCGTAGAAGTAAGTAATTGCAAAAGCAACTACAAAGCTAATCAATTCACACAATACGTAAAATGGAATAGATGTTGCATTAATTGAAAGAAATCCCAAGAAACCTGCTGAACCAAGTGAAACAGCAACTACTTTAAGTAATCCTGCTACTGCTGTAGCAATTCCTGAACCAATTAAAGCACAAAAGAATGGAAAGCGGTATTTTAAGTTAACTCCGAACAAGGCAGGCTCTGTAATTCCAAGAAGTGCTGAGACACCCGCAGAGGAAGCAAGACTTTTTGTCTTAGAATTTTTAGTTAAGAACCAAATGGCAAATGTTGCAGCACCTTGAGCAACGTTTGCCATAGATGCAACTACAAAGATAAAGTCTCCATGTCCGATACCATTTGTCCACGCTGAAAGTAATTGAGTTTCAATAGCTGGAAATGATTGATGTAAACCAGTCATGACTATAAGTGAATATGTTCCTCCAAAAATACCCATTCCAATAAATCCAGTAGTGTTATATAGCCAAACAATAATGTCTGTAATTCCATTAGACAACAATAACATTACAGGGCCAATAACTGTGAAAGTCAAAAATCCAGTAATCATTACTGATAATAATGGCGTGAATGTAAAGTCAATAGATGATGGCAATTTTTTATGAAAGAATTTTTCTAATATAGATAATATCCAAACAGCTGCTAAAACTGGAATAACTTGATAAGCATAGTTTGTTTGTGAAACATGATAACCAAAAATATTCCAATATTCAGTTGAGCCACCAAGATCTGGTGTTGTCATGATCATACCAATTGCAGCACCAAGAAATTGGTTTGCTCCAAAACGTTTAGCAGCTGAAATACCTACTAAAATTGGTAAGAACATGAATGGTGCAGCGGACATCAGTTGGATCATTGAGGAAATACCTTCAATCGCAGGATACATTTCTTCAATTGATTTTGGTCCAAAAAGTCCAGCAGCTGTTAAAAAGTTTTGTAATGCCATTAATAAACCACCTGCAACAAGGGCAGGTATAATTGGAACAAAAATATCTGATAATAATTTAATTAATGCCATAATGGGGTTGAATTTTTTATCTTTACTAGCAATTTGTTTTAAATCATCTGTTGAAATTTCCGAAAGTCCAGTTTTTTTGATAAGTTCGTCATAAACGAAATTAACATCACCTGCACCGATAATCACTTGATATTGTCCATCAATTTTAAATGTGCCTTTCACATCTGGATTTTCGTCTAAAGCTTTTTGATTCACTTTCGTGTCATCTTTTAGTACGAGACGAAGACGTGTAGCGCAGTGTGCAGCTGCAATAAGGTTATCTTTTCCGACCGCTTGTATTACGTCGGAAGCTACTTTACTGTAATTCATTCGAATCACTCCTTTTTTATTTTTACGTGAAAACGGTTCACTGAAATGCAAATTTATTTTAGCATATCTTAAAAATATGTCAAACGTTTGTCATATAGTTTATTTTTTTAAATGAAATGATTGATTTTTCAACGGAAAACGTTTACCATACTAGTTGTAAAAAGATAAATTGAAGGAGTAAAATATGAACTTACCTCGAGAAATACGATATCGTGCTTATTCTGATTGGACTAAAGATGAGATGGATAAAATTAAGGATAATGTAAAACGATCACCTTGGCGTGCTAGCTATCATATCGAACCTAAAACAGGATTGTTAAACGATCCTAATGGTTTTTCTTTTTTTAACGGAAAATATACGCTTTTTTATCAAAATTGGCCATTTGGAGCTGCTCATGGGTTGAAAGAATGGGTACACAATGAATCAGATGATTTAATTCATTTTCATGTAACAGGAGCAGAACTTCTTCCAGACACAAAACGAGATAGCCACGGCGCTTATTCCGGTTCTGCATATGAAATAGAGGAGAATCTATTCTTACTCTATACAGGAAACGTTCGAAATGAAAATTGGGAACGTGATACACTTCAAATCGGAGCATGGATGGATAAAGACTACAACATTACGAAAGGTGAGAATGTTCTTATTCATAAACCTGCTGATGTAACTGATCATTTTCGTGATCCACAAATGTTTAATTATGAAGGACAATTGTATGCGATTGTTGGAGCACAAAATTTAGAAAAATCAGGCTTTATCAAACTTTACAAAGCGGATGACAATAACGTGGAAACATGGGAGGAAGTTGGCAACCTTGATTTTGGCGGCACTGGTTCAGAATACATGATTGAGTGTCCAAATCTAGTATTTGTAGACAAAAAACCTGTTCTCATTTATTGTCCTCAAGGGTTGGATAAATCTGAGCTAAATTATGGGAATATCTATCCGAATACTTTTAAGATCTGTCAATCGCTTGACATAGAAAAAGTAAAACTTGTGGGCGCTTCAGAAATTCAAAATCTTGATTATGGATTTGAAGCGTATGCGACTCAAGGATTCAATACTCCTGATGGTCGTGCTCTGATTGTCAGTTGGATTGGACTACCTGATATCGATTATCCAACTGATAAGTATGATTATCAGGGAGCAATGAGTCTTGTAAAAGAACTTTCAATAAAAGATGGTAAACTTTACCAATATCCAGTAGAAGCTATTACATCATTACGTGCTAGTTCTGAACAATTTACAGCAAAAGCAGAAACAAATAATACTTATGAGCTTGAACTAACTTTTCCTCCAAATCAGAAATCGGAGTTACTTCTTTTCTCTGATAGTAAAGGAAATGGACTTAGCTTGATTGTAGATACCAAAGAAGGAAAAATTATTTTAGATCGCAGCAAAGCAGGCATTCAATATGCCACTGACTTTGGTACGATTCGTGAATGCTCAATTGATACTAAAGAAACAACTGCTAACATTTTTGTAGATAACTCAATCATTGAGATTTTTATTAATAAAGGAGAAAAAGTGTTTACTAGTCGTGTATTCCCTGAAAATCACCAAAATGGTATTCAAATCAAATCAGGCGAACCTACTGGAAAATACTTTGAATTAAAATATTAAAATGGTAGCAAAATTAACTGATGTCGCTGAATTAGCTGGAGTTAGCCCAACAACCGTTTCACGCGTCATTAATAATAAGGGATATTTATCAGAAAAAACAAAACAAAAAGTTCATGAAGCTATGAAAACTCTTGGTTATAAACCAAATAATTTAGCACGTGGACTTCAAGGAAAGTCACCTCAGCTTATTGGTCTTATTTTTCCTAATATTAGTAATATCTTTTACTCTGAACTCATTGAGTATCTCGAAATAGAGTTATTTAAACATGGATATAAAACGATTATTTGCAATAGTCAAAATGATCCTGCTAAAGAGAGAGAATACATTGAAATGCTTGAAGCCAACCAAGTTGATGGCATAATCTCATCAAGCCATAATCTTGGAATTGCTGATTATGAGCGTGTGAGAGCACCTATTGTTGCTTTTGATAGAAATTTAGCTCCTAATGTTTCCATTGTTTCTTCAGATAACTTTGAAGGGGGAAAACTTGCAGCTAAGACTTTACAAAAAAATGGTTGTCAAAATACCATTATGATTACAGGAAATGATAACACGGATTCTCCCACAGAATTACGTGCACTAGGTTTTTCTTTTCAAAATCCAAATGGAAAAATTTTCAAAATTCCTAATAATCTGTCTACTATCCGTCGTGAAATGGAAATAAAGTCAACTATTATAAATCACAAACCAGATGGTATTTTTGTTTCTGATGATTTAACAGCCATTCTCACTATGAAAATTGCTCATCAACTTAAACTTAATATCCCAGAAGATTTAAAAATTATTGGATACGATGGTACCTCTTTTATTGAGAAATTTTTCCCACAATTGACAACAATAAGACAACCAATTGATGAAATTGCAAGTCTTATTGTTGATATTCTTCTGAAAAAAATTAAAGGCGAAAAGACAAATAAGGATTATATTTTACCAATCTCAATACTTTCTGGAGGAAGTATTTAACGTTAAATTAATTTTTTAATGTCTATAAAATTCGTTAGAAAATACAATTTGTAGATATCCAATTGATTTGTAAACAAAAAGGAGTTGTCAACTTGTAGTGACCCCCAAAAGTTAGACTTTTTTGGAGTGGAGAAATCCACTCCTTTTTTCATGCTCTAAAATGATATTTTTACACAACTGTTACGGTTGTTTTACGAAATTGGACGGGACTTTGCCAGTTTAATTTCTGTTTTATCCGTTCATTATTGTAGTAATAGATATAGCTATCGATGGCTGATTTTAATTCCTCGAAACAGTTATAAACTTTCCCGTGAAAAATCTCTTGTTTTAATAAGCCAAAAAAATTCTCCATAAGTGAATTATCTAAGCAGTTCCCTTTCCGAGACATGCTTTGAAAGATTTTGTACTCCTTCAATTTGTTTCTATAAGCTTTCATTTGATACGCCCAACCTTGATCTGAGTGAAACGTACGACGATAGGGACAATCGTTAGTGGTCTGGATAGCTTCCTCCAAACCTTCCATTACCGCTAATGCATTGGGCTTTTCAGAGATACGATAGGATAAAATCTCACTATTGAACATATCCATAAAAGGATCTAGATACAATTTCTTTTGACGGATAATGCCTTTGGCATCCACTTCATGGTATTTAAATTCAGTTGTATCCGTCGTGATTTTCTGATGGCAGATACTGGTGTAGAAACGACGATGGATCCGATTTTTGGCTACTGCTCCGACTTGTCCTCGATAAGAATTGTAGCGCCGTGATTTACGTGTGTATGTCGTTACTTTTATTCCTAGCTTCTTGATCAGGCGCTGAACTTTCTTTTTATTGATAGAGAAACCGCGGTTTCTTAGTTCATTGGTCATCCGTAAACAGCCATAATCCTTGTGCTTCTCCCGAACTTTAAGCATTTCCGCTTCAATCTCTTGATCTGGATTTTTACGGTCCAATCGTTTTTGCCAGTACATAAAGATTGCCTTAGGGAACTTTAAAGTTTCTAGAAGCTCAACTAATTTAAACGGTCCTCGGAGGCTTGCGATGATTCGTGCGATTGCTTCATTCGTCGTTGTTGGGCTTCCTGTTTTCGCAGCTTCCTCAATTCTTTTAAAAAGGCATTTTCAATTTGAAGGGAACGGACTCGTTTCTCCAACTCCTCGATGCGTTCACGTTCTTTAGACGTTGCTTTAGTTGTAGATTTTTTCTTATTTTTGGGTTCATTTTTCTTAGACAAGATAGGTGGACATCCTTTCGTTTTTGAGAGTCCATCGATCCCACCCTCACGGAATTGACGCATCCAACTAGCGATCAAATTAGGGTTGTTCATGTTAAGTGTGTTGGCAACTTCACGATAGGACAGCTCACTTGTTAGATATAACTCTATCGCATCCAGCTTAAATTGAACAGAATATTTTTTCTTTTGTCGCTTTCTTACTAGACCCTCTTCACCAAATTCTTGATAGGCATTGATCCAGCGCTTCACTTGTGATGGAGCCTTAATGGAATATTTCTTTGCCAGATAATCACTTCCGCCTTTACCATCCAAGTAATCATGAACGATCTTTAATTTAAGTTCAAAAGTATACTTAGCCATAAAAAATACCGACCTCCAAAAGTTAGATTTTTTGGTCTAACTTTTGGGGGTCGGTACAAAACTTAAAAGTTTTAGACCCTTTTATTTTCTTAATGACTTCAGTCAGTTTTGTGCGTAAAGCGTGCGAAACAAGAAAACCGCGCGTTTCTACGCGTGGAAGAAGTATCTTTAGCGATAAAAACTCCTTTCGATATACTAGTGAGTGGCTACCAACCGCTCATCAGATCGAAAGGAGTTTTTTCATGTCAAATGACGATAAAAGTTTAGCATATACTCGTTGGAATTGTAAGTATCATATTATTTTTACACCAAAATATCAACGAAAAGTAATCTATGGGCAATTACGAAAAGATCTTGGAAAAATACTTAGGAAGTTGTGCGAAATGAAAGATGTGGAAATCATAGAAGCACATGCAATGCTAGATCATATTCACATGCTTGTTCGAGTACCACCAAAAATATGTATATCCAGTTTTATGGGGTATCTGAAAGGTCGTAGTGCGGTACTAATCCACGAGCAGCACGCAAATCTCAAATATAAATACGGAAACAAATCCTTTTGGTCGAAGAGATACTATGTGAGTACAGTCGGATTGAATCAAAAGACAAATGAAAAATACATCCGTGAACAAGAAGCTGATGATCGCATTCGATATATTATAAGTAAAAGAGAGTACGTAGAACCATTTAAAAAATAAAGAGAAGTAAGTGAGTGAAGATGAGCAGTTGGCGGTCTTTTAAAAATCCCCTTTTAAGGGGCAGCGAGTGTCGACCCCTTCTAGGGGGATTAAAAATACACCCGTCCTCACGGGTGTATGGGTTACTGATAGACTTGATTTTAACTGGTGTCAGAAACTTATGTCCAGAAAGGGTGATGAAATTTTGGCAATTTACGGCTATTCAAGAATTAGCACAAGCAACCAAGATTACAAAACACAAATTCAAACATTAGAAAATGCTGGCGCAGAAATAATCTTCCTAGAAAATCACTGGATTATCGAACACCTTTGGAAGTATTTTTGAGTTACGTAAGTATTGATGATCTGTCTAACTTAATTTGACAATTAAGAGTATATTTACTTCAGATGGTAAGGCAACAAAATAAAATACAATAGGCAGATGAACTAATAAATAAAATCTGTATTAAATACAGATAAATTAATATAAAAATCAAAAGGATCATAAACTTTTAACAAGTGATGAAATGGGTGGAAATTGATTCTTATAGACAGTTTGTCTCATAACATTGAAGTATTTTGCAATTTTAGCATTGAAACACTTTTTTAATCTTCAACGTTGTTCTTATAAACAAGATGATTGGGAATCTTTTGAATTAACACTGTATAGCTTAGAACACCCTTTATAGAAAACATTCGCTTAGCAATCTTAATAATTCCTTGTGCCCGATGTCGTTTAGATTCAGTAGGTTCCTGCTCATCGATCATGGAAAAAATTTGAAGGATCAGATCCTTAATAAATTTATTTAAGAGAGGATGATCCATTGCTTCATCCATACTCGATAAACTAGTGATAATGAGCTACACGTTTTTCTTTCAAGTTGATCAATAGCTTCCACGATAAAAATATCTTTAGATAAAATCAAGAACCGTAGGAACTACAGGGATATTTGGTCAATAAGAGCCACCGCTATTAGTAAAAAATAAGCTATCAAGTATGCTCTCATCCCAAGAATTGCCTACTTCAATCGTTAAAAACCGTTAGGTTTAGCTAAGTGGGGGTAGTTCACTCAATACTTTTATCAATAATAGAGCGCAAAACTTTTTCTCTTAATTCAACTGAATCAATATTATTGTTTTGTTCATAACCATGAACTAATAGATCACAAATATAAAGTTGTGATATTTTTCCAGCTAAAGATCCACCATTAAGAAATTCTTCAATGGCTGTTTGTAAAACTAAGTCTGCAGACTTTCCTATAGGTGAATGAATATAGTTAGTTATAGCAATAATTTTTGCGCCATTTTTTTTAGCTATTTTCAATGAATCATAAGTATCTTTCGTTTTCCCAGATAAAGAAAAAATGATTACTAAATCATTAACTGTTAATAAAGAAGCGACTTGGGCTTGAAAATGAGGGTCTAGTACAGCTTTTGCTTGAACTCCTACGCGAAGAAACATATTTTCTAAATCAAGACTAGTATTTCCACTAGATCCCACTCCAAATATATATATGTTTTTTGATTGAGTGATCATTTTAATGGCTTCATTCAATTTTTCTTCGTCTAAAAGCCTAATAGTGGAATAGAGAGCTTCTGTTAAACTATTAGCAATTTCATCATAGTACTTTACACTAGTCGGATGTTCTTTTTTTTGACTAAAGTCTTCCTTTGCAATTTCAATTTTTAAATCAGAAAAACCAGAAAAACCAATTTTTTGACAAAAGCGAATAATAGTAGCATCGCCAACTTTTGTGTTTTTCTTAATATCACTCATCGTACTATAAATAATAGTTTTCCCAGAATTTAAAATAAAATCAGCGACTTTTTTTTCAGACTTCGTTAAAAATGGATAATTTTCTTTAATTAAATAGATATAACTCATACAAACTCCTCTACAATTTCAACTTTTCTCCATTATACTCCAAAATAATAAAAAAAACTCCTAAATACTCCATTTTTATCTTTACTTTTATGAAAGCGGATGCTATATTGTTTTTGGAGTTGTTATCCAAAAATAATAAAAAATTGGAGTGTTTAGGATAATGGATAAAAAGAGGTTTTTAGATCTTATTTCAAAAGGTTTGATTGTTTCCTGTCAAGCATTACCTGGTGAACCATTTTACAAAGAGGAAGAAAGTTTAATGCCTTATTTTGCTTTGGCTGCTCAAAGGGCTGGAGCAGTTGGTATACGTGCAAATTCTGTTCGAGATATTATTGAAATTAGAAAGTGTGTATCATTACCAATGATTGGAATTATTAAAAGAGATTATCCACCAGAATCTCCATTCATTACTGCCACTATGAGAGAAGTAGATGAATTAGTAGAAACCGGTGTTGAGGTAATCGCTCTTGATTGCACTCTTAGAAATCGACATGATGGACTATCTATAAATTCTTTTATTACTAAAATAAAAGAAAAATATCCTCATCAGTTATTTATGGCAGATATTTCTACATTTGAAGAAGGCAAAAATGCATATAAAGCAGGAATAGATTTTGTAGGAACTACTTTAAGTGGATATACTGAGGAAAGTAAAAAACAAGATGGGCCAGATATAGATTTGATTAAAAAATTGGTAGAAGAAGGGATTTGTGTAATTGCTGAGGGAAGGATTCATACTCCAGAACAAGCAAAAGAGATAAAAAAAATAGGAGTTGCAGGTATTGTTGTGGGTGGTGCTATTACTCGACCACAGGAAATTGCATCAAGATTTGTTAAAGCATTAAGTTAGGGGGAGAAATAAAATGTTTAAAAAATTTTCACAATTAGGACGCGCTTTCATGTTACCAATTGCTATATTACCAGTAGCCGGATTACTATTGGGACTGGGAGGAGCGTTAACAAATGAGAGTGCTATAAATGCTTATCCATTTTTAGATCAACCGTGGTTGCATACAATTTTAAGTATTATGAGTTATGCTGGAAATGCAGTTTTTGCAAACCTAGCACTAATTTTTGCAATTGGTATTGCTGTAGGACTTGCAAATGGAGATAAAGGAACAGCTGGTTTAGCTGGTGGAGTAGCTTATCTAGTATATACTGCAACTATTAGTGGGTTTCTTGAACTTTTTTCAGCAAAAGATGCAACACTAGATACAGGTGTAGTGGGATCAATTGTTGTTGGTGGTACTGTTGCATTTTTACACAATCGTTATAGAAAAATTGAATTACCACAATTCTTAGGTTTTTTTGGAGGATCAAGATTTATTCCGATTGTTTCTAGTTTAGCTGCAATCATTATTGGTTCTTTCTTTTATTTAATTTGGCCACCAATTCAAAATGGTTTAGTAGTTGCTGGTGAACAAATTGCCCAAATGGGTAGTTTAGGAACTTTTTTATATGGTTTTTTATTGCGTTTAACAGGTGCTGTTGGACTACACCACACCATTTACCCTTTGTTCTGGTATACATCTTTAGGTGGTACCGAAACTGTAGCTGGATCAACAATTGCTGGAGCCCAAAATATTTTCTTTGCCCAACTAGCTGATCCAAACCACACTGGTCTGTTTACTTATGGTACTAGATTTTTTGCAGGAAGATTTGCAACAATGATGTTTGGATTACCAGCAGCATGTTATGCAATGTATCGTGCAATTCCTAAGAAAAATCGTAAAAAGAATGGTGGGCTTTATTTTAGCGGGGCCCTTACATCATTTTTAACTGGAATTACTGAACCAGTTGAATATATGTTTTTATTTGTTGCTCCTTGGCTTTATGTGATTCATGCATTCTTAGATGGATTATCTTTTTATTTTGCTGATATCTTAAATATTCGTGTAGGGAATTCCTTTTCAGGTGGTTTGATCGACTTTTTATTATTCGGTGTACTTCAAGGGAATGACAAAACTAATTGGTTAAAATTAATTCCTTTTGGTATTGCATGGGCATTTATATATTTCTTTGTTTTTACATTCTTTATCAAAAAATTTAAGGTAGCTATTCCTGGAATGGAAGAAGAATCAGAAGTTCATTCTGAAAAAGTAATAAACAAAAATACATCATTACATGAAGAGTCTCTTATCATTATTGAAGCTCTTGGTGGAAAAGAAAATATTGAGTCTGTTGAAGCTTGTGCAACTCGTTTGCGTGTTGCTGTTACGAATGGGGAGATTATTCAAAAACAAACAATAAAAGACACTGGTGCAACTGCTGTCTTCGAAGTGAAGGGTGGCATCCAAGCTGTTTTTGGAGGGAAAGCTGACTTATTAAGTCAAGAAATCAATCAAATATTAGGAAAAGATAATTAGGAGGTTTTTAATATGTTTGAAATTTTCAAAAAGAAAAAACAAGAAACTTTTTATGCACCTTGTTCCGGAAAAATCATTTCCATCACAGAAGTAAATGATCCTGTCTTTTCACAAAAATTACTAGGTGATGGTTTTGCCGTCATACCTGATGGTTCAAAAATTTATGCTCCATTGGCTGGTCGAGTAACAAATATATTTCCTACTAAACATGCTATTAATATAAAAAGCAACTCAGGCATTGATTATTTGATTCATATTGGAATTGATACAGTTGAATTACAAGGAGAGCCTTTTTCGATTTGTGTTCAAGAAAATGATGAGGTTACTCCTGAAACCTCGTTGGTTGATGTGGATTTTGACAAAATAATAAAATCTGGTAAAGATACTTCTGTTATAGTTGTTTTTCCGGAGAAAAATCAGTTCAATGATTTAATAATAGATAATGGTCGAATTGCTCATGGGAATTCATGTGGAAAAATCACTTTTTAAAAAAGTGTATATAAAAAGCTATAAAATAAGCTAAATAGGATATTTGTCAAATGAAGTTGGTGAACAGAAAGAACTGTTTTCTTTCTGTTCATTTTTTTATTTTATTAGTAATGATTCCCCATGCCAAATCATGATCCGTAATTTAAAGTTATAAAAGCTTCGAAATCCATTGGCATTTCGTTGGAATACCTTGATATGATTATTCAAATATAAAATATAGAGAGAAGAGAGAGAGGGAAGATATTTATAAAGGGCAAAGTTATGTTTACTCAACTTAGGAAATAGAAATAGATCAATTTATATTCTCTTGTCAATCGAATATGAACCTTAGCACTATATACCAAATATAGTAAAATGCTGAAAGATGTATGGAATGGCAACAGTTTTTTTGACAAATTTTATAAGGTGCAGAACTTCTTTCCGT
>OENY01000310.1_pt1 | contig 13569 bp, 9 predicted proteins | sample 1539391 | NCBI WGS metagenome assembly OENY01 (sample SAMN03777356, study PRJEB22549) | human gut metagenome | biome: gut; feature: infant; material: feces | host: Homo sapiens | collected 2013-11-24 | reverse complement strand
ATTTTCGGGAGGGCGACGCGATCAGACGGACACGCCGAAGTCGCGCAGGGCGTCGTTCAGCGAGGTCTTCTTGTCGGTCGATTCCTTGCGCTGGCCGATGATCAGGGCGCAGGTGATGCTGTATTCGCCTGCCGGGAACTGTTTGCGGTAACTGCCGGGAACGACCACCGAGCGCGGCGGAACGTAGCCTTTGTAGGTGACGGGCTCCGGTCCGGTGACGTCGATGATGTGGGTCGAACCCGTGATGACGGTGTTCGAGCCGAGCACCGCCTCGCGGCAGACGTGCGCGCCTTCGACCACGATCGAACGCGAACCGATGAAGCAGTTGTCCTCGATGATTACGGGTGCGGCCTGTACGGGTTCCAGCACTCCGCCGATGCCCACGCCGCCCGAAAGGTGGACGTGTCTGCCGATCTGCGCGCAGGAGCCGACCGTGGCCCACGTGTCGACCATCGTGCCCGTGTCCACGTAGGCGCCGATATTGACGTACGAGGGCATGAGGATCGCTCCGGGAGCGATGTAGGCGCCGTAACGGGCCACGGCGTGGGGCACGGCGCGCACGCCCAGCTGTTCGTAGCCGTGCTTGAGCTCCATCTTGTCGTACCACTCCAGCTCGCCCGCTTCCATTTTGCGCATGGGCTGGATCGGGAAATAGAGGATGATGGCCTTCTTGACCCATTCGTTCACCTGCCACTGGCTTTTCTCCGGATCTACGGGCTGCGCCGTGCGCAGCTCCCCCTTGTCCACCAGTTCGACGGTTTGCCGCACGGCCTGCCGCACGGACTCCTCCTTGAGCAGCTCGCGGTTTTCCCAAGCCTGCCCGATTATCTCTTTCAGTTCGCTGTACATAATTTTCCGAGTGTTTTTGCAAGCCAAAGTTACGCAAAAACTTCGATCCGCAGGCCGAACTATCTTATTTTTTCCTAACTTTGCCCCGATATATACCCAAACCGTATAGTTATGATGAGATTACCGCGCATGGCGGCGGCCCTCGCGGGCGCCGCGGCGATACTGACAGGCTGCAACGATATGAAACAGATAAAACACATGCCCTATCCCCGGACGGAGCGCACCGACGTGACCGATAATTATTTCGGTACGGAGGTTCCCGATCCCTACCGCTGGCTCGAAGACGACAATTCCGAGGCGACGGCGGCGTGGGTGAAGGCCCAGAACGTTGTGACGCAGGATTACCTGTCGCAGATTCCGTTCCGCGGCGCGATCCGCGAACGGCTGACCGAATTGTGGAACTATCCCAAAGAGGGTATTCCGGCCAAACACGGCGACGCATGGTATTATTTCTACAACGACGGACTGCGGAACCAGTCGGTGCTCTACCGCACCGTGCAGCCGGGCGGGGAGGGCGAAGTGTTCATCGACCCCAATACGCTCTCGGAAGACGGTACGGTGGCCCTTTCGGGCGTGACCTTCTCCAAGGACGGCAAATACTGCGCCTACTCGGTCGCCGCATCGGGTTCGGACTGGGTCGAAATCCGTGTGATGAACACTGCCGACCGTACGCTGACTTCGGACCGGATCAACTGGGTGAAGTTTTCGGGAGCCGAGTGGGCGCCCGATTCCAAAGGATTCTATTACAGTGCGTACGACGCTCCTCAGAAGGGCGTTTTCTCGTCGCAGAACCAGTTTCAGAAGGTCTACTACCACCGTCTCGGTACGCCGCAGTCGGCCGACAGGCTGGTCTATGCCGACGCGGAGCATCCGTTGCGTTATTTCAGCCCGTGGCCCAGCAAGGACGGGCAGTGGCTCTTCATCGTGGCTTCGGAGGGTACGTCGGGTACGGAAGTGCTCTATAAAAAGGTCTCCGAACCGAAATTCCGCACCTTGCTGCCGGGCTTCGACGCCGACTATGCGCCCGTCGAGTGCCGGGACGGCCAGCTCTATTACGTGACCAACCGCGACGCGTCGAACTACGCGCTGATGAAGGTGGACCTGAACGACCCGTCGAAGGTTTCGACCGTGATTCCCGAAAGCGGCGGGAAGCTGCTGGAGGGCGTCGGCTCGGCCGGAGGGTATCTTTTCGCCACCTATCTCGAACATGCGCAGAGCAAGGTCTGCCAGTACGGTTTCGACGGAAAACTCGTACGCGAGGTCGAACTTCCGGCCATCGGCACGGTGAGCGGTTTCGACGGCGAGAAGGACGATACGGAGCTTTACTATTCGCTGACCAACTACATCGCGCCCGCCACGATCTACAAATACGACATCGCCGGCGGCGCATCGACGCTCTATAAAGCCCCCGCGGTGAATTTCGATCCCTCGCTGTTCACGACCGAACAGGTGTTCTACACCTCGAAGGACGGCACGAAGGTGCCGATGTTCATCACCCGCCGCAAGGATATGAAACTCGACGGCGGGAATCCCTGCTACCTCTATGTCTACGGCGGCTTCCAGATCAACCAGACGCCTGCGTTCAGGCCCTCGGCCATGATGTTCGTCGAGCAGGGCGGCATCTACTGCGTGGCCAACCTGCGCGGCGGCTCGGAGTACGGCGAAGCGTGGCACAAGGCGGGCATGCTCGAAAACAAGCAGAACGTTTTCGACGACTTCATCGCCGCGGCCGAGTACCTGATCGCCGAAAAATACACTTCGTCGGACAAGCTCGCCATTGCGGGCGGTTCGAACGGCGGCCTGCTGGTCGGCGCCTGCGAGGTGCAGCGTCCCGACCTCTATGCCGTCTGCCTGCCCGCCGTGGGCGTGATGGACATGCTCCGCTACCACAAATTCACGATCGGCTGGGGCTGGGCCGTGGAGTACGGATCGAGCGAAAACGGGGAGCAGTTCGACTACATTTATAAATATTCGCCGCTGCACAACATCCGCGAGGGTGTGAAATACCCCGCGACGCTCGTGACGACGGCCGACCACGACGACCGCGTCGTGCCGGCGCACTCGTTCAAGTTCGCCGCCCAGATGCAGCACTGTCAGGCCGGCGATGCGCCGGTGCTGATCCGCATCGAGTCGAATGCGGGCCACGGGGCCGGCAAACCCACCTCCAAACGTATCGCCGAGGAGGCGGACACCTATTCGTTCCTGTTCCAGAATATCGGAGTGCCTTACAAAGAGGTGAAAAAACAGAAATGATCCGGGCGGAAGCCCTGTCGCGCCGCGGCAAACGCCTCCTGCGTGAGGCGTTGGGGGGGCGGTCGTTCGACGCGGCGTTCCGCCGCGGGAGTCCGGCGGCCGGTCGCCTTCGGACGGTAAAGAAGGTAGGTTAGGTTAAAAAGAGAGATAACATGAAGGTTTACAAATTTGGCGGTGCGTCGGTGCGTAATGCCGACGGAGTGCGCAACCTGCGCAAGATTATCGACGACGAGCAGAATCTCTTCATCATCGTTTCGGCCATGGGCAAGACGACCAACGCGCTCGAAAAGGTGTTCGAAGGACTTCAGAAGGGCGACAAACAGCTCTCCATGGAGCATGTCGCCGCGCTGAGGGAGTACCATGCGGGCATCATCGACGATTTGTGGCGCGGCCATAAACAGCTCGAACGGGTCGATGCGCTCTTCGACGAGCTGGAGCGCGTGGCCGTGGAAACGGTTTACAAACCCTCCGACGCCGAGTTGTGGTACGATACGATCGTGGCCTTCGGCGAGCTGGTCTCGACGACGATTATCTCGGAGTATCTCAACTATGCCGGAGTGTCGAACCGCTGGATCGACATGCGCCGCTGTTTCCTCACCGAGCAGCGTCACAAGGACGCCGGGGTCGATATCGAAGCTTCGGCTCCGCTGCTGAAGGGCGCGCTGGCCGAGTGCGTCGAGAATATCTTTGTCGGACAGGGCTTTATCGGCGGTGCGCCCGACGGTACGACCACCACGCTGGGGCGCGAAGGCTCGGACTACTCGGCGGCCGTGGTGGCCAATATCCTCGACGCCGAGTCGATGGCCGTGTGGAAGGACGTGGACGGCGTGCTGAACGCCGATCCGAAGATTTTCCCCGACGCCGTGCAGATCGCCGAACTGAACTACCTCGATACGATCGAGCTGGCCTACAGCGGCGCGCAGATCATCCATCCCAAGACGATCAAACCGCTGCAGAACAAGAATATTCCGCTTTACGTGCGGCCTTTCGGCGACAAGCGCAAACCGGGTACCGTGATTCGCGGCATGTCGGCGCCGGTGGAGGTGCCGATCCTGATTCTCAAGAAGGATCAGGTGCTGCTGACGATCCGTTCGCGCGACTTCTCGTTCGTGCTGGAGGAGAAGTTCGCCACGATCTTCTCGTTGCTGGAGCGTTTCCGCATCAAGACCAATCTGATCCACAACTCGGCCGTGAACCTGAGCCTGTGCGTCAATAACTCGTGGCACATCGACGAGGCGATCGAGGCGCTGCGCGAAGCGGGCTGCGACGTGATGAAGGCCGAGAATATGGAGCTGCTGACCGTGCGCGGCTATACCGACGAGTTGTGGCGCAAGTACGCCCGCGGCCCGCAGGTCTTCGTGCGGCAGGCCACGCAGTCCACCGTGCGCGTGGTTCGCAAGAAGTAGTGGCGGACGGTCGCTGTCCGGGGCGCTTCCGCCCCGTCGGTTCTCCGGCACTCCGGTTCTCCGGCACTCCGGTTCTCCGGCACTCCGGCTCTCCGGAGCTTCGGGCGGAATCCGGCGGTGGAGTTTTCGCCCGCGGTCCCGAAATTACGATACGAGAGCGGCCTTCATTGCGAAGGCCGCTCTCGTATCGTTTGCTCTCCTATCCCTGCCGCATGTTGCGCAGGATGGTCCATGTCGAGTCGTCGCGGATTTCGCCGCTGCGCTTCATGTTCCAGATCGTGCGGGCAATGTATTTCTCGATGTCGCGCTGGAGCCGCTTGTAAAGCGGACATTTGGTGTAGTTCTCGTTGTCGAGCAGCACGTCGCGGATCGACCGCAGCGAGTTGGTGTAGTTCGACATCTCGTTCTTGAGCGCCACGCCCTGCTTTTTCGACGCGGTGATCTTGGCGATCGACATCTGCCGCAGTTTCTCGCATACGGAGTTGAGCAGGATCATCACCACGTTGTCCATCAGCGTGTGGCCGTGCATGAACAGATAGGCGTTTTCGGGCGTCAGGCCCCGGCTCTTGAGCTGCTGTTCGAATTCGAGCATCGGGTCGATCATCTTCGGGTTGCGCCTGCGCAGCATCTCCTCGCGTTTGGCGACGTTTTTCTGCAGCCACGCCAGCGTTTTCTCTCCGTTGTTTTCGAGGTCGAGATAGCCGATGCGCACCGCCGACTTGAAGTCGATCAGCGGGAATACGTTCTCCGTGGCCAGCTGCGCCGAGTAGGCATACCAGAGGAAAAGCGGGTAGATCGTGCAGGAGTATTCGTGCATGAAATGCACGAAATCGAAGATGCGCGTGTCGTTCTTGGTCGCCTTGACGCATACGTTGTGCAGCGAGGGGGCGTAGCAGAGGAAGTTCTCGGTGGCGTAGGCGTAGGTGTGGAACATGTAGCGGGCGGCGTTCACCTCGCGCGACTGCTCCGTGCGGTCGGCGAACAGGAAGTCGAAGTCCGAATCGACGCACAGGATCAGCTCCTCCGACGAGCGGGGGATCATCCCCATCAGCACCTTCTTCCCCTTGGGAAGGTCGGCGCGGTTGGGCACCGAGATTTCGAAGCGCAGGTAGGGGTTCTGGAAGTGGTCGAAGATGCCGCGCCAGAAGGCCACGTCTTCGTAGCCTTCTACGTAGACCTTCACCAGCCGCTGGTCGGGATTGGCCGGCAGCGGTTTGGGCAGCTCTTCGAGAGTCGCCGGGCGCGTGAAGGGATTGAATCTGCGCAGTTTGTCGCCGAACTTTTTAGCCATACGGAAACAAAGATAGTGATTTCGGCCGGAATTTCTTCCCAAGGCCGGGATTTTTTGCAGCGGCGGGGCGGCCGGTTCCGGTCCTCTGCGCCGGATCCCGTCTTTTGCGCTGGTTCCGGTCCTCTGTACTGTCGCGGTTCTTCTGTGTTGCCGTCGTTCTTCTGCGCTGCCGTCCTCTGCGCTGTCTCTTCTTTGCGCCGCTTCTTCTTTGCGTCGCTGTCGCTTTTTCTCCGGCTCCGCCTTCCCGCTTCCATCTACGTGTGGGCGTGCGCCGCCGTTTGAGGGCGGAATGCGCTCTTTTTCGCCGATCTCGGCCGTCGGGCGTGCACAACCGTAATATTTTATTATTTTTGCACAAAATAAGAGGTTCCGAAAGGACGTTTGATCTCTACTATTTCGAACAATATGGCGGACAACGATTGGAAAGCGAGGCTCGGAATGGTCTATTCGACCAATCCCGACTTCAACTATGAAACGACCGAAACACCGGAGGCGGAGACGCTTCCCCCGGCGCGGCAGGAGCTGCGCGTGTGGCTCGACCGCAAGCAGCGCGCGGGCAAGGTGGTGACGCTGGTCAAAGGCTTCGTGGGGCGGGATGCGGATTTGCAGGAACTGGCGCGTCTGCTGAAAACCAAATGCGGCGTCGGCGGCGCGGCCAAGGAGGGGGAGATCATCATTCAGGGCGACCACCGCGACCGTGTGGTCGAGATACTCACCAAGAGCGGCTACCGCTGCAAAAAAGCCGGTTCGTAGGTGAAGCGGCTGCTGCATATCCTCCTCTTGTTGTGCGCCCTCGGTTTCGCGCACGAGGCTTCGGCCCAGTACTATACGTGGGGGTCGGACCCCGCGGGGCTGAAATGGAGCACGATCCGTACGCCCGACGTGCGGATGATCTATCCCGATACGGTTTCGGCCGTGGCGCGGCGTACGCTGTTCTACATCCGTACCGTCCGGCCCGACATTGCGTTCGGATTCCGTCACGGTCCGATGCGTATTCCCTTCGTCATGCACCCCGAAAATTTCCAGTCGAACGGACTGGTGATGTACCTCCCGAAACGTGTGGAGTTCCTCACCTCGCCCGCGATCGACGGCTATTCGATGCCGTGGTACAAACAGCTCGTGGCCCACGAGTACCGCCATGCCGTGCAGTACAACAACCTTGACCGGGGCGTTATCCGCGCCCTGAGCTATATTCTGGGGCAGCAGGGTTCGACCATCGGCCTGCTCTGCATGCCGATCTGGGCCATGGAGGGCGACGCCGTGATGTCCGAAACGGCCATGTCGTCGTTCGGCCGGGGACTTCAGCCCTCGTTCTCGCTGGGTTACCGCGCCATGGGCCGCGTAGGCCGCGACCGGAAGGACACGCGCGACCGCCGCAACATCGACAAATGGTTCTGCGGCTCCTACCGCGACTACATTCCCGACCATTACGAGCTGGGCTATCAGATCTGTTCCTACGCCTACGATCGCTACGGCGAGGTGGTCTGGGACAAGGTGGCGCGCTACGGCTCGCGTAACCCCTATGTGCTGGCCACGACGCGCGTCGCGCTCGAAAAATATTACGACACCAATGTCAGCCGGCTTTTCCGCGAGACGTTCGACGTGCTGGAGCGGCACTGGGAGTCGCTGCCGCAGGTCGAAGACAGCGCCGAGCCGCTGACGCCGATGCCCGCCGGCAATTACACGACCTACCAGTGGCCCCTGCCGCTCGACGCCGCGTCGGCGCTGGCGCTCAAGACCGACTACGACCGGCCGTCGCGTTTCGTGCGGCTCGACACCCGCACGGGCGAAGAGGAGGTGATCTGCTATACGGGGGCGGTTTCGACGCGCCCCGCCATGGCCGGCGGCCGCGTGTGGTGGACCGAATATCGCCGTTCGAAACTCTTCGAACAGCGGGTCAATTCGCAGTTGTGCTACATGGACCTCGCCGACGGTACGCCCCGGATGGTCGTCGGACGCCGCAACGCGCTCTATCCCACGCCGTCGGAGGATGCCGTCGCGTGGGTCGAATACAATCCCGACGGCCGCTATACGGTCGTCGTGCAGGGAAAGGAGGGCGCGGAGAAACGCTTTGCGACGCCCGACCGGTCCGAGATTCACGGACTGGCGTGGGACGATGCCACGCGGGGCTATTACGTTATCGTCACCGACGATTCGGGCATGTGGTTCGGCCGCATCGACGGCGACGGCGTGCATCCCGTTACCGAAGGCGCCTACATTACGCTGAGCAACCTCCGCGCGGGCGGCGGCAGGCTCTATTTCGGCTCGATCGCTTCGGGCCGGGACGAAGCCCACTGTTTCGACCTGAAGACCCGCCGCGAATACCGCATCACGACGTCGGCTTACGGATCGTTCATGCCGGTGCCGTGGCGCGACGGCGAGGGGCGGGAACGGGTGCTGCTGACCGCCTACGACAGGCGCGGTTACCATGTGGCGGCGCAGGACGCCGATGCCGACGCGCTGATCCCGGTCGCGCCTTCGAAACTGCCGCTCAACGTCGTGAATCCCGACCGCAAGCGGTGGGACGTCGTGAACCTCGATACGGTGCGTTTCTCGGCAGTCGATTCGCTGCGTCAGGAGGGGGTGTACCGCGCGAAGCGATACCGCAAGGTGCCCAATCTGGTGAATGTCCATAGCTGGACCCCCGTGGCCTTCAATCCCTTCGAGGCCGTGGACGAACACAATATCAACCTCAATCTGGGCGTCACCCTGCTTTCGCAGAATCTGCTGTCGAATACCGAAGCCTTCGCTTCGTACGGCTGGAACCGCAACGAAGGGGCGATTTTCAATCTGGGCGTGCGCTATTTCGGGCTGGGCGTCCGTCTCGACCTCGACGCTTCGTACGGCGGCAATCAGGTTTTCTATTCGGTGGGACAGTACGACGAGCAGACGGGAAAATACGAGTACCAGCAGCGTCCCAGCCCCGACAAGTACTACTCCGTGGGACTCTCCGCCACGCTTCCGCTCTATTTCCAGCGGGGCTATCACACGCGCCAGCTCTCCGTCACCTCCGGCTGGAACTACTCCAACGGCATGGTAGCCAATCTGGGTAAAATCGAATGGAACGCCGGACAGATCTCCAATATCCAGCGCATCGGTTTCCGCAAGGGACTGCACAAGCTCTCGTTCGGACTGGGGTACTCGGATCAGGTGCGCATGGCGCACCGCGACTTCGCGCCGCGCTGGGGCTATATGCTGAGCACCGCCTATACCTTCAACCCGGCCAACACCCATTTCAGCGACCTGATTTCGTTTTACGGACAGGCATACCTGCCCGGATTCGCGGCCCACAACTCGCTGAAGGTCGCCGCTACTTACCAGACCTCGATCGGCGGTTACAAGTTCCCGTCGGGATACGCGCCGCTGAGCTATCGCTCGACGCGCCTTATTCCGCGCGGATATACCTCGTCGGATATTATTTCGAACAACTATACGGCCGTCTCGGCCGACTACCAGCTGCCGGTGTGGTATCCCGAAGGGGGCATCGGATCGGTGCTCTATTTCAAGCGCATCCGGCTCAACGTCGGCGGCGATTACGCCCAGTTCCGCGACGTGGGCCGCGGAGGGATGAAGTGGCGGCGTATCTGGTCCGTGGGCGGCGACATCGTATTCGATATCAATGCGTTCCGCCAGCCCGCATCGGCGACTTCGACCTTCAAGCTGTCGGTCTATCATCCCGCAAACGGCGGCGTGTGGTGGGCCGCCGCCGTGGGTCTTCCGTTCTGATTGCAATAAATTTCGTATCTTTAGCGCAAAATTAAGTCCTATGCCAAAGAAGAAAAAGACGGACGTGAGTCCGAAAACGATAAAATGGATCTGGTGTCTGGCCTTCGCGCCGTTCGCTCTGCTCTTCTTCATGCTGCTGCTGACCGCCTTCGGGCTGTTCGGCCGCATGCCTTCGTTCGAGGAGCTGGAGAATCCCCGCAGCAACCTTGCCACGGAGATCTATTCCGAGGACGGCAAGGTCATCGGCACCTTCTTCGTGCAGAACCGTTCCTACGTTCAGTACGCCGATCTTTTCCCGGACGATTCGACGCTCCATATCCGGCTCGGAGGACACGAGGTGCCGCCGATCGTCGCGGCGCTGATCGCCACCGAGGACGCCCGTTTCAGAACCCATTCGGGCATCGACATCCCCTCGCTGGCCCGTGTGGCAGTGAAGACCGTGCTGTTGCAGAACACCTCGCAGGGCGGCGGCTCGACCATCACGCAGCAGCTGGCCAAGAACCTCTTTCCGCGCGACACGGTGCGCAACCGCGGGCGGCTGGTCCGCAACGCCAAGCTCGTCACGTCGAAGCTCAAGGAGTGGATCACGGCCCTCAAGCTCGAATACAACTATACCAAGGAGGAGATCGCCGCCATGTACCTCAATACGGTGGAGTACGGCTCCAACGCCTACGGCATCAAGTCCGCGGCCCTTACCTTCTTCAACAAGGAGCCTCACGAGCTGAACGTGCAGGAGGCCGCCGTGCTGGTGGGCGTGGTGAATGCCCCGTCGCGTTATTCGCCGGTGCGGAATTACGACAACGCCCTCGCGCGCCGCAACCTCGTCATTTCGCGCATGGAGGACGCCGGGGCCATTACGCGCAAGCAGCGCGATTCGCTCAGCGCGCTTCCCATCGTCCTCAATTACCGTCCCGTGTCGCACAACGAAGGTACGGCGACCTACTTCCGCGAGATGCTGCGTCTTGTGATGAACGCCGAACGTCCCAAACGCAATCAGTTCTACAACGAGTGGGACTACGATCAGGCGGTGAAGGAGTACGAGGAGAATCCGCTCTACGGCTGGTGCCGCAAGAACCGCAAGGCCGACGGCACGCCCTACAACATCTACCGCGACGGCCTGAAGATCTATACCACGATCAATTCGACGATGCAGACCTATGCCGAGCAGGCCGTCCAGAAACAGATGGAATCGGTCATCCAGCCCCGCATGGACGCCCAGTACCGGCGCACCAAGACGCTCTTTATCGACGCCGACAAGGCGGAGCGCGAGCGCATCATGCGTCACGCCGTCCGCTATTCGGACCGCTACCGCGAGATGAGGAACGCCGGCGCGAGCGAGAAGGAGATCAACGCTTCGTTCGACAAACCCTGCTCGATGAAGGTCTTCACCTACAAGGGCGAACGCGATACGCTGATGACTCCGCGCGACTCGATCCTGCACCACAAGCGTATCATGCGGGCGTCGTTCGTGGCGCTCGATCCCCGTACGGGATATGTCAAGGCGTACGTCGGCGGACCCAATTTCCGCTACTTCAAATACGACATGGCCAAGCAGGGCAAACGTCAGATCGGTTCGACGATCAAACCCTTCGTCTACACCTTCGCCATCGACCATCTGGGGCTGACGCCCTGCACGATGGTGCCCAACCTGCCCGTTACGATCGAGACGGCCAACGGCACGGCGTGGTCGCCCAAGGAGGCGGGCAAGGTTGAGTACGACGGCGTGATGCACCCCCTGAGCTGGGGTCTTGCCCGCAGCCGCAACAACTATTCGGCGTGGATCATGAAGCAGGCCAAACAGCCTGCGGCGGTCGCCGACTTCATTCACAACATGGGTATCCGCAGCTATATCGACCCCGTGCCGGCGCTGGCGCTCGGCTCGTCGGAATCGAACGTTTTCGAGCTGGTGAGCGCCTTCTCGACCTTCGCTAACGAGGGCGTGCATAACGACGCCATTTTCGTGACGCGCATCGAGGACCGGCAGGGCAACGTGATCGCCAACTTCATACCCCAGTCGCAGGACGCCGTCAGCGAGCGCACGGCCTATACGATGCTGACGATGCTGCAGGGCGTGGTGACGTCGGGTACGGCCGGCCGCCTGAACCGCGATTACGGCTTTTCGGGCGTGGAGATCGGCGGCAAGACCGGCACCTCGAACAAGAACCGCGACGCATGGTTCATGTGCGTGGCCCCGAAACTCGTGGCGGGCGCATGGGTCGGCGGCGAGGATCAGTCGGTGCATTTCGTATCGGGCGGCGAGGGCAGCGTGATGGCGTTGCCGATCGTGGGCGACTTCATGAAACGGGTCTACGACGACGGCCGTCTCGGCCTGAGCCGCAACGACCAGTTTATCCGCCCGGCGATGATGCCGCGCTACGACTGCGACGAGGAGACCGATCCTGAGGGGCGTGTCCCGGATGCGGACGACGACAATTTCTTCGACTGAACAGAGTCGGCCGGCCGCTGTGCCGGCCGATTTTTTTGTCGTTCGCGCCGAAATCGCTATATTTGTCCCGAAGCTTCCGTGTACGGTCCGTCCGAGCGGAAACGATGATCATTTTTTAACTTTATCGAGATGAAGATTGCGATTGTGGGCGCCAGCGGTGCTGTGGGCCAAGAATTTCTGAGGATTTTGGAGCAGCGCGACCTGCCGATCGGCGAATTGCTGCTGTTCGGTTCGCAGCGCAGCGCGGGCCGTGTCTATAAATTCCGCGGAAAGGATATAACTGTCAAACTGTTGCAGCATAACGACGACTTCAAGGGGGTGGATTTCGCCCTCACTTCGGCCGGAGCCGGAACTTCGCGCGAATTCGCGGAGACGATCACCAGACACGGCGCGGTCATGATCGACAATTCGAGCGCCTTCCGCATGGACGCCGAGGTGCCGCTGGTGGTGCCGGAGGTCAATCCCGAAGATGCGAAGAACGCTCCGCGTCGCATTATCGCCAACCCCAACTGCACGACGATCCAGATGGTCGTGGCGCTGAAGGCGATCGAGCAGGTGTCGCACATCCGCCGCGTGCATGTCTCGACCTACCAGTCCGCCAGCGGCGCCGGAGCCGCGGCGATGGACGAACTGGTGGAGCAGTACGCCGAGCTGGGCGCGGGCAAGGAGCCGACCGTCAATAAATTCGCCTTTCAGTTGGCTTACAACGTGATTCCCCATATCGACGTCTTTACGGACAACGACTATACGAAGGAGGAGATGAAGATGTTCCACGAGACGCGCAAGATCATGCACTCGGATATCGCCGTGTCGGCGACCTGCGTGCGTGTGCCGGTGATGCGCGCCCATTCGGAGAGCATCTGGCTCGAAACGGAGCGTCCCGTGTCGGTCGCCGAGGCCCGTGAGGCCTTTGCCAAGGCAAAGGGCGTCGTGCTGATGGACCAGCCTGCGGACAAAGTCTATCCGATGCCGCTCTTCATCGCGGGCAAGGACCCCGTCTACGTGGGCCGCATCCGCCGCGACCTGACCTGCGAAAACGGCCTGACGTTCTGGTGCGTCAGCGACCAGATCAAGAAGGGCGCGGCGCTCAATGCCGTGCAGATTCTCGAAACGCTGATCTGAGCGCGTCGCAGCGGCAGCTGATTGAAAGGGAGACTCGTCGGGTCTCCTTTTTTTGCCGTTTCATGGGGTGGCGTCGGGGAATTTTCATGCGGGCAGTCCGGATCGCCGCCCTGACAGTCTGCCCGAATACGCCGCCCGGACTGCCTGCCCGGCGAAGGCTGCCCTGAAATTCGGATGCGCTCCGGCTATTTCGAGAGCATGGCGAACAGGAGTCCGATTACGGGCAGATAGTCTTTCAGGGGAACGCGGAGCTGCGCATAGGCCCGCTGCATCTCGGATGCCACCTGTCGGGTCGAGATGTTGTATCGTTCGGCTATCTGCTGATAGGTGAGTCCCTCCTGACGGCTGGCCTGATAGACGGCCCGTGTCAGCTCCGGCATTTTGGCGAGTTCCCGGCTGAACAGTTCGATGATTTCCGACTGGAAGAGTTTTTTGGAAAGCTCGTCGCTGCTCAGGGAGTTCAGGCTGGATTGCAG
>OENY01000304.1_pt1 | contig 13715 bp, 15 predicted proteins | sample 1539391 | NCBI WGS metagenome assembly OENY01 (sample SAMN03777356, study PRJEB22549) | human gut metagenome | biome: gut; feature: infant; material: feces | host: Homo sapiens | collected 2013-11-24 | reverse complement strand
GGCCTGGGTGGGCGGCTGCGCGAGGTGTGCTGGAGCCTGGGCCGGCGAGTGCGTGTGCGCACCCCCGCCGGGGTGGTGCGTGGCGAGGTGATCGACCTGCGCCCTGGCCTCGTGCTGCGAGGCGCGCAGGGCGAGGTCCTGGTCCAGGCCGGTGACGTGGAGGAGGCTCGGGAGGGCGAGTAGCCCGGGTGAGCGTTCTCATGTGATCTGCGCTACTGTTGCGTGGTGACTGACCAGCCTGAGCCCCACCAGCCCGTAGGAGGCGGGCCCCGCATGCCTTCCCGTCCGCAGACCTCAGACCTGCCGGAGACGCCCTCACCCGGCATCGGTGCCTGTGCCCCTGACCGTGTTGGCGTTGATGGAACTGCGCCGCACCCGGCCGCCTGGGACACGATCAGCGGTCACGAGAAGCGGTTGCTCGGGGCCGTGCCCAGCCTCACGCTCCAGCAGGTGGCTCAGGAGGCCGGGACCGGCGTGGAGCTGGCGCGCCGCTTCTGGAGGGCGATGGGCTTCGCTGACGCCCAGCCGGACGCCGTGCGCTTCACTGAGGCTGACGTCGAGGCACTGCGGGCTCTGGCCGAGGTGGTTGGCCTGGGTGGGCAGGCCTCGCAGGACGGTTCAGGATGCGTCGGCGGCCAGGGGGCTGTTGGCGGCCTGGCCACCTCCAGCGCACTGGAGATGCTGCGTGCCCAGTCCTACACGATGGACCGCCTGGTCTTGTGGCAGCTGGAGACCCTCGTCTCCGACGTCGCCCAGCGTTACGACCTTGATGACACCTCGGCCCGGCTCGTGGCGCTGGACCGGATCGAGGAGCTGTTAGAGCCGCTGCGCACCCAGCTCGACTACGTCTGGCGCCGGCACCTGACGGCCCTGCTCTCGCGCACCGAGTCCGAGGTGGCCAAGCGCGGCAAGGAGGAGGCCGGGCCGGACCTGTACCCGCTGACTCGCTCCCTCGGCTTTGTCGACATCGTCTCCTTCACCCAGCGGGCCCAGACCATGGGGCGCACGGAGCTGGAGACCATGCTGACGGACTTCGAGAACACGGCGCGCGACGTCGTGACCTCCCGCGGCGCCCGCGTGGTCAAGACCATCGGTGATGCCGTCATGTACATCGCCGACGACGTGACGACCGCTGCCGGAGTCGTCACCGCCCTGGTCGAGGAGCTTCAGCGCGGGCCGGAGATGATTCGGGTGCGTGCCTCCTTGGTACAGGGGCGGGTGGTCTCGCGCTCGGGGGACGTCTTTGGCCCGCCGGTCAACCTCGCCTCCCGTCTGGTGGACACCGCTGAGCCTGGCGGGATCCGCATGGATGAGCCGACCGCCCGCGCCATCATGCGCGGGCCCCAGGCGCAGCGCTACGTGGTGCGTGAGTGCCACGAGGTGGTGGCCAAGGGGCTGGGCAACATCGTGCCCTGGTCCCTGGAGCGGGCTGGCGGCGGACGCTGACGCCCTTGTGGTCGCCTCGCGACCGGGTCGGTTCCTCCCCTGCGGGGGAGCTGAGAGGGCCACGGTGCGAGACGGCAGTCACAATTCATCCGCCCGGATGATGACGTGAGGGCTTTCAGTCGCCTACGATCCGTAGGTATGACGACTGTGCTTCTTGTCGAAGACGATCCGGCCATCTCCGAGCCGCTGGCTCGCGCCTTCGGGCGTGAGGGCTACGAGGTGCGCGCCCACGGCACCGGCAAGGGCGCCCTCGCCGAGGTCGCCGACGCTGACATCATCGTGCTGGACCTGGGACTGCCTGACATCGACGGCCTGGACGTGGCCCGTCAGGTGCGGTCCCAGGGGCTGACCACCCCCATCCTCATGCTCACGGCGCGCTCGGAGGCCACCGACCTCGTCGTCGGCCTGGACGCGGGTGCCGACGACTACGTGACCAAGCCCTTCCGCCTGGCCGAGCTGCTGGCGCGTGTGCGCGCCCAGGTGCGCCGCGCCTCGGGCGAGCCCACCGAGGAGGACCTGAGCGTCGGGGACGTGCGGGTCGAGGTCGCGCAGCACCGCGCCTTCGTCGGCTCGCGTGAGCTGCAGCTGACCACGCGTGAGTTCGAGCTCCTGCGGGTGCTCGTGCGCGCCGGCGGTGCCGTGACGGCCAGCGAGGACATCCTCAAGGAGGTCTGGGGCGAGGACCCGACGGCCAGCCAGCAGGCGCTGGACATGCACGTGACCTGGTTGCGTCGCAAGCTTGGCGACGACGTCGAGGCACCTGCGCTGCTCGTGGCGGACGCCGGAGGCTACCGACTGTCCGTGTGAGTCCTGGGCCTGTGGCTCCAGCTTGATCGACTCAGCGCCCCGGCCCCGGTGGGGTCGGGGCGCTGTGCTCCCCACGACCGGAAGGAAGGCTGACCACCGATGCGACGTCGTGCCATGCAGATGACCATGGGGGCGGTCCTTGTTGCCGTCCTCATCCTCGGTGTGCCCCTGGGCGGTGCCTGGGTCTCCCTGGCCATGCGCTCGATGCGGGACTCCGAGGACCGCGTGCAGGTGGTGGTCACGGTGATCCTCACGATCGTGGCGCTGACGGCCGTGGCCCTCATCGCGGCCTATATCGTGGCCGCGCGCGCCTCCCGGAGGATCTCGGCGCCGCTGATCTACCTGGCGGCTGAGGCGGAGCAGCTGGGCAGCGGCCAGGTGCGTCCACGCCTACGACGCTCAGGGATCGAGGAGATCGACCTGGTCCAGGCTGAGCTCGTGCGATCGGCTGAGCGCGTGGCCGGGCGCCTGGCGGCAGAGAGGCAGTTCGCCTCGGACGCCTCCCACCAGCTGCGCACGCCCCTGACCTCGCTGAGCCTGCGCCTGGAGGAGATGGAGCTGCTGGCAGGGGACGAGGAGACCCGGGCGGAGGCGCGTGCCTGCATCGAGCAGGTCGACCGGCTGACCGGGGTGGTCCAGGACCTCCTGCGGGTCTCGCGGCGCACCGGCGGTGGGAGCACCGAGGCGCTGCACCTCAGCGACGTCTTTGACCAGCAGCGGGAGGAGTGGGAGCCGGCCTTCCAGGCTGCCGGGCGCGAGATCGTGCTGCGGGACGAGGTGGGGCTGCCGGTCCTGGCGACCCCCGGCTCCCTGGCGCAGGTCCTGGCCACGGTGATCGAGAACTCGCTGCGCTACGGGGCGGGGACCACCTCGGTCAGCGTGCGCAGCGCCAAGGGCGGGCACGGCGTCTTCATTGACATCGCTGACCAGGGCGAGGGCGTCAGCGACGAGCTGGCCCCGACCGTCTTCGAGCGCTCGGTCTCGGGCCACGGCTCCACGGGGGTAGGCCTGGCGCTGGCCAAGGACCTGGTGGAGGCCGACGGCGGGCGGATCGAGCTGTCCCAGCGTCGCCCGCCGGTCTTCTCCGTGCTGCTCAACGCCGTGCCCAAGAGTCTGGACCCCAACAAGGTCCTGCCGCAAGGGGCCCTGGTGAGCGTGGGGCGCCGTCGTCGTTTCTGAGCACGAGAGCCCGATCTCCTGGCCAGGCGGCCGCCGTGCCTTGACCTCTCCCCGTCCCGACACCCGCAGAGAGCGCCTCATGAGCACCACGACGCATGCTGACCCCGCCCAGGCAGCCATCAGCATCTCCGGCCTGACCAAGCGCTACGGCTCCGTCTGCGCCCTCGACGGCCTCGACCTCCACGTGGCCCCTGGCGAGGTCCACGGCCTCCTGGGCCCCAACGGCGCCGGCAAGTCCACCACGATCAGGATCCTGCTGGGCATCCTGCGCCAGGACCGCGGAACCGTGCGGCTGCTGGGAGGCGACCCCTGGAGGGACGCGGTGGAGCTGCACCGCCGCCTGGCCTACGTGCCTGGCGACGTCGAGCTGTGGTCGGGGCTGACCGGAGGCGAGGCGATCGACCTGTTCACCTGCCTGCGTGGCGGGGTCGATACCCGGCGCAGGGATGAGCTCATCGAGCGCTTCGAGCTCGACCCCCCCCCGCAAGAAGGGACGGACCTACTCCAAGGGAAACCGGCAGAAGGTCGCGCTCATCGCAGCGCTCGCCTCTCCCGTTGAGCTGCTGCTCCTGGATGAGCCAACGGCGCAGACGCGATGCCCGCTGAGCTGCTTCAGCTGTTTGGGGAGCGGAGGGAATCGTGGACGGCTTCCTCGGCTTCATGGGCGTCTTCATGTCCGTCATGATCTCGGTCTTCGCCATCCTCGCCGTCCAGGGCCTCAAGGCTGAGGAGCAGGGGCGTCGCACCGAGCCCGTGCTCTCCGTGGCGGTCTCGTGTGCGCGATGGATGGGTGCATGGGTCGTGGTCGCCGGTGCCGGGAGCCTGTGGCTGACGCTGGTGTGCGGCCTGGGCACGGCCGTGGGCGCCGTCGCCGCGACCGGTCAGGGCGGGCTGTGGTGGCCGGCACTGGTGAGCGTGGTGGTCCACGTACCGGAGTCATGGGTGCTGCTGGGAGCCGGCCTCCTGCTCTACGGCGTGGCCCCGTGCCTGGTGGGGCTGGTCTGGGCGCTGGAGGTCTACGGGGCGATGCTGACGGTGTTCGGGCAGATGATGGGGCTCGACGACGCCGTGCTGGCCACCTCCGTCTTCCACCACATCGGCCAGTACCCGGCTCAGGAGGTCTCTTGGGGCGCCTTGGCCCTCATGACGGTGGTCGCCGCAGCCCTGGTGGGGGCGGGGATCGTGGGCCTGCGCCGTCGTGACCTCATGACCGCGTGAGGCTGGTTCGACGACGAGGCCTCGTCTGCCGCGCGTGGCGTGGGCAGGCGAGGCCTCGTGGCCAGCCGCGGCTCAGGCGCCTGCGCGCCTGGCCTTGAGCCTGCTGACCAGGCCGGAGATGATCATCGGCAGCAGGGAGACGAAGACGATCGCCAGGATCATCATGTCGATGTTCTCCTGAATCCAGGTGATGTTGCCCAGGAAGTAGCCCAGCCACGTGATGCCGAAAGCCCAGAAGGTCGCTCCCAGGAGGTTGAAGCCCAGGAAGTGGCGGTAGTGCATCTTGCCCACGCCTGCCATGACGGGGGTGAAGGTACGCACGATCGGCACGAACTGCGCCAGGGTAACCGCCTTGCCACCGTGGCGGGCGAAGAAGGCACTGGTGCGCTCGACGTACTCCTGCTTGAACAGACGCGAGTCCGGTTTGTTGAAGATCGCGGGGCCGGCCTTGTGACCGATGAAGTAGCCGGTCTGGTTACCGGCGATGGCTGCCAGCCACACCAGCGGCGCAGCGATCCAGATGTGGACCGGGACCCCCTTGGTCGGGTCGGCCTCGCCCATGGCCACGAACATCCCCAGCGTGAACAGCAGGGAGTCACCGGGCAGGAAGAAGCCGACGAGCAGCCCGGTCTCGGCGAAGATGACGAGCATGACGCCGAGGATGGCCCACGGGCCGATCCATCCGACGAAGGTGGTGATGATATTGGCCGGGTCCAGCCAGTCCGGCCCGAGGGCGGGAGCAGGCATAGTAGGTAGGGACGAGGCCAGGTTGGTGGCCAGGGCTGTGGCAGCTGCGAGTGAGGTCACGGGGCCAGGCTAAGGAAGGATCCTCATGCCCGCCTGGCCGGCACGTCACATCTCATCTGTGCGATCGGGCACGTTCGTGGAGGAGGGGGACGCGCTCTGCTCCTCAGCCTCGTCCGGGAGGCCGCCACCTGCGCGGGTGGCGGGTACCCCGCCGACGACGGCGCCGTGGACCGCGGTGGGGGAGGCGGGCTGGTCAGGGGTACCGGTAAAGACGATGTAGTGGTAGAAGACGAAGCGGAAGGCCGTGCCCAGGACAAAGCCGACGACGTAGGCCGCCACGTTGTCCGCCAGCGGCGAGTGCAGGCCCAGGACCTCGTGGCTGAAGAAGAGACAGAACTGGGTGATGAGCACCCCGCCGACGTTGGCGAAGGTGAACAGGAGAGCCTCGCGAGCCACGTTGGCCTGGGTGCGGCCCCGGTAGGTCCACAAGCGGTTGGCAACCCAGGAGAAGATCGTGGCGATCGTCGCGCTGACGACGTTGGCTGTGTTCGGGTGCCCGGCCAGGACGCCGATCGGCCCGTGCTGCAGCACGTTGAACAGGCTCAGGTCGATGATGAAGGACAACGCCCCGACCAGCCCGAACTGGATGAACTCGCGCACCCAGGCCACCACGCGTTCGCGTAAGGAAGTCGGTGGGGTTGACTGGGCTGAGGTGCTGATCTCTGCGCTGGGCACGGGGGTGATCCTAAGCCGTGGCAGCGTGGTGGCCCCTTAGGGCACCCACAGGATCGAGATGCTGGAGTAGTCCCATACCCAGCTGATCCACAGAGCCTGTCCGGCCAGGCACGCACAGGCCAGTGCCAGGCGGCCTTGCTTGGTGCACGCCGAGGCCAGCGCCCAGGCCAGGGGTGTCAGCGGCAGGAGCAGGCGGAACAGGGAGGTGGTGGGATCGAAGAAGGCCAGGAGGTAGAGCACGTAGCCCAGGCACCAGGTCCAGGCCTCCGGTCCCAGCGCCCGCAGCGCACGTGAGCCCAGCGCCAGCGCGGTCAGGGCCAGCACGGCCATGAGCAGCGCCCAGCCCAGGTGGTCGCCTACCCACCAGCCCGCACGCGTGAACCAGGGTTGGAAGGGCGCCAGGTGGCTGCCCCGCCACGCGGTCTCAGTCGCGGTGTAGGCATCCATCCGTCCCGTCGTGGCCCAGGCCAGGGCGGGCCAGGCCAGGGCGCAGGCGAGGCTCCACGCTGTCAGGACCGCCAGCTGCAGGCGCTCCTGGGCCGCCAGGGGCGTGGGCACGTCAGTGTCCCGGACCACCTCGGCGCTCACCGCGCCTACTCGGGCTGGTACCCAGCGCCAGCCACGGTCGCTGGCCGTCTCCCACAGCCACCACAGCCCGAAGCCGACGGCTAGCGGCAGCCCGACGGGACGAGCGATCGCGGCCAGTGCCACGAGCGGAGCAGCCAGGAGGAAACGGCGTCGGCTCACCGCCAGCAAGGCGCCTGTTGCCAGGGCCAGCGCCAGGGACTCGGCATAGGGAATCTGCAGCACGAGCGCGCACGGACCGGACCAGGCCAGCACCACCGCCCACAGCGAGGTCCTGGCTCCCACGCGCGGGGCCAGCCAACGGTCGGTCAGTACGGCCGCCGTCGCCGAGGACGCCAGGCTCACCACCGTCGCGCTGGCGGTAAAGGACATCCCGGTCCAGGTCAGCAGACCAGCGAGTACCGGCAGCAAGGGCATGAAGGCCCAGGTGCTCTGGGCTACGTTGCCTGACTCGTCCAGCGGCAGCTGGGTGGGGTAGCCCTCCTCAAGGATCCGCTGGTACCACCCCGAGTCCCAGAAGGTCACATGCGTGCTCCACGACGGCGCCGCGGGCCCCCAGTACGTGGCGGGAGTGTCCTGCGCGCCCAGGCGGGCCAGCAGGGCCGTCAGCGCCGAGGCACAGGCCCAGATGAGGAGGACCTGCGCGGTGCGGGGCAGGCGGGAGAAGCTGGGGCTGGTCCGAGACCCGGCCGGAGGTGGGGGCGTGGGGGTGGCTGAGGCGTCCGAGGCTGATGAAGCGGGCACGACGCCGAGGCGAGAGGTGGTGGGCACCTGTCCAGCCTACGGGGCAGGTAGCCTGGGCCTGTGAGCGCTCCACGCACCGTGTCCCCCGCTGTCACTGACCGTGAGCCCGTCGTGGCCGTCATCGGAGGAGGCCAGCTGGCCCGCATGATGCAGGAGGAGGCCAGCGCACTGGGCATCCACCTGCGTGCGCTCGTCGAGGCTCCGGACGGCTCGACCGCCCAGGTCACCGTGGACGCGCCCGTGGGACTGGCCGACGACGCCGCAGCAGTCCGCCGGGTGGTGACCGGACAGGCTCGGCCCAGTCAGGACGCTGCCAGCTTGCAGGCCGCGGCACCCGCTGACGTCCTCACCTTCGAGCATGAGCACCAGGACGCGGATCTGCTGCGTCAGCTTGAGGACGAGGGGGTCTCGGTCCAGCCCACCCCTGCTGCCCTGGAGCTGGCACGTGACAAGCTCGCGATGCGCCGCGCGATGGCGCAGGCCGGCCTGCCTCAGCCTCGGTGGAGCGAGGCCGCCGGCAGCCAGGAGGAGATGCGCGCTCAGATCCTCGCCTTCGGTGAGGTCACAGGATGGCCCCTGGTCATCAAGACCCCACGAGGCGGTTACGACGGTCACGGGGTCCTGCTGGTGCACTCTCCGGCTGAGCTTGACCAGGGCGAGGCCAGTCAGTGGATTGCTCAGACGGCTGCCGCGCGTGAGGGACGCCGCAGCGCTCAGACCGGAGGCGGGGGAAGCCTGGGAGGTGCGGCCGTGACCAGCTTGCTGCTGGAGGAGGCCGTGGCCTTCACCCGTGAGCTGGCGGTCCTGCTGGCGCGCAGCCCCAGCGGCGAGGTCGCCTGCTGGCCCGTGGTCCAGTCCGTCCAGGCTGACGGCGTGTGCTCCGAGGTCCTCGCCCCGGCCCCGGGCCTGGATGAGGCCGCTGTCCGGGAGGCCGAGCGCATCGGCCGCGCGGTGGCCACCGGCTTCGGGGTGACCGGAGTCCTCGCCGTCGAGCTCTTCGCCGTCGAGGAGCCGGGCCAGCCCACCGCGCTGTACGTCAACGAGCTGGCTATGCGCCCGCACAACTCTGGTCACTGGACCCAGGACGGGGCCGTGACGAGCCAGTTCGCCCAGCATCTGCGGGCCGTGGCCGACCTGCCGCTGGGCTCGACCGAGCCGGTCGCCCGGGCCACCGTCATGGTCAACTACCTCGGTGGCCAGCACGAGCCGGGCCCTGGCGCCCTGGCACGCGCGCTCGCGGTCGACCCGCAGGCCCGTATCCACCTCTACGGCAAGCAGTGGCGCCCAGGGCGCAAGCTCGGGCACGTCAACCTCACCCTGCCAGGGGATCCGGCCCAGCCGCTCACGCTTGAGGAGGCCGAGGCCCTGCGCGAGCGCGCCCGCGCCGTCGTCGCCGTCCTACGCGGTGATGCCTGAACCGTCCCGCCAGCCACTGACCACCAACGGAAGAAGGAAGCTCATGAGCGCCACCACCCAGCCCGTCGTCGGCATCGTCATGGGATCGGACTCGGACTGGCCCACGATGGAGGCCGCGGCCCAGGCCCTGGACGAGCTCGGCATCAGCTACGAAGCCGACGTCGTCTCCGCCCACCGCATGCCCACCGAGATGATCGACTACGGCCGCACCGCCTCCAGCCGGGGCCTGCGCGTCATCATCGCCGGAGCCGGCGGCGCGGCGCACCTGCCCGGGATGCTCGCCGCCGTCACCGAGCTGCCGGTCATCGGTGTCCCGGTGCCGCTTAAGCACCTCGACGGGATGGACTCCCTGCTCTCCATCGTCCAGATGCCGGCCGGCGTGCCGGTGGCCACCGTCTCGATCGGCGGGGCCCGTAATGCCGGTCTCCTGGCGGCCCGGGTCCTGGGAGCTGGCGAGGGCCCTGAGGCTGAGCGGATCCGCAGCGCCATGCGGGACTTCCAGGCTGAGCTGGCGCAGGTGGCTCACGCCAAGGGCGCTCGCCTGCGCCAGCGCCGCGCCCAGGCCTGAGGCTCCAGGCAGGTCAGGCCCTCCAACCCGCCTGCGAGGAGGCCTGTGCCACTAGGCTGGCACCATGAGCATCCTTGTTGCCGGAGGCGCCGGATACATCGGCGCCCACGTCGTCCGTCTTCTCCTTCAGCGTGGGGACGAGGTGATCGTGGTCGACGACCTGTCCTACGGCACGCCCGAGCGAGTTGAGGGGGCAGACCTTCTCCAGCTCGACGTCGCCTCCAACGAGGCCGTCCAGGAGCTGACGGATGTCATGGAGTCCCGCGGGGTCACCGCCGTCATCCACTTTGCCGCCCGCAAGCAGGTGGGGGAGTCCGTGGCGCGTCCGGCCTGGTACTACCAGCAGAACGTGGGCGGCCTGGCCAACATGATGCTCGCCATGGAGCGTGCCCGTGTGGACCAGATGATCTTCTCCTCCTCCGCAGCCGTCTACGGCATGCCTCCGGTGGAGGTCGTGCCTGAGGACATCGAGTGCCACCCCATCAACCCCTACGGCGAGACCAAGCTCATCGGCGAGTGGATGATGGCTGACGCCGAGCGCGCCTGGGGCCTGCGCTGGGCCGGCCTGCGCTACTTCAACGTCGCTGGCGCGGGCTGGGACGACCTGGGAGACATGGCGACCCTCAACCTCATCCCCATGGTCCTCGAACGCCTGGCCGAGGGAGACACCCCCAAGATCTTCGGCACCGACTACCCCACGCCGGACGGCACCTGCATCCGCGACTACATCCACGTGCGTGACCTGGCAGCGGCACACATCGCGGCGCTGGACTACCTGGCCAGCGGCGAGGAGATGAGCGAGCACGTCTTCAACGTGGGCACCGGGCAGGGCGCGAGCGTGCGTGAGGTCGTCTCGAAGGTCATCGCCGCCACCCGGCTCGCGGTGGAGCCGGAGGAGCTGCCGCGCCGCGCTGGCGACCCGCCTCAGCTCATCGGCAACGCCACCCGCATCGGCACGGTCCTGGGGTGGAAGGCCGAGCACGACCTTGACGACATCGTCACCTCCTCCTTCACCTCCTGGCAGGCGGACCCCAACCGTCCGCACTTCGGCTGAGGCGCTTGCCAAGGCGAGACCAACACGCTTGGGACACGGGCCTGACGTCCTACACGGCAGCATGTGCTGGTAGGACATCAGGCCCGTGTCTGCACGCGACAAGGCCAGGACCGCCGCTGGCGCACAGAGATGACGGCAGTGTTAACGCTGTCGTTATGCGCCGCTCGCCTAAGGTGGCTAGGCCGCCCGGAGACCGGGGGTGGTGCCGTGGGCTCCAAGGTGAACGGCACCGTCGAGACACGATGGAGGTCGCGCACGTGCGCATTCTGCTCGCCGGGGACGAGGCCTACCTGGCCAAGGCAATCGCTACGGGCCTGCGCCGTCAGGCCATGGCGGTCGACGTCGTCTCTGACGGCACCTAGGTCCTGGAGCAGGTCGAGATCAACGACTACGACGTCGTCGTCCTGGACCGGGACCTGCCCGTCGTCCACGGAGACACGGTCTGCGCCGCCCTGTCTCGCACCCACCCCGAGGTCCGCATCCTCATGCTGACCGCCGCCCGCTCCCTGGAGGACCGGGTCGCCGGGTTCCGGCTCGGGGCGAATGACTACCTCACCAAGCCCTTCGAGTTCCCCGAGCTCGTGGTGCGCTTGCGTGCGCTGGGCAGGCGAACGCACCTGGCCCAGGGGCCGGTGCTGGAGTCTCACGGCGTGCGACTCGACCCCTTCAAGAGGGAGGTCCTGCGGGACGGCAAGAATGTGCGGCTCAGTCCCAAGGAGTTCGCGGTGCTCCAGCTCTTCATGGAGGCCGATGGCGGAGTCCTGTCCGCTGAGACCCTGCTGGAGAAGGCCTGGGACGAGAACATCGATCCCTTCACGAACACGGTGAGGGTGACGATCTTCAAGCTTCGCAAGAGGCTCAGGGAACTGCCCGTGATCCACACGATTGCCGGCGTCGGCTACTGCTTCGGTGAGTGAGCCGGAGGCCACACGTTTGCGACACCGTACCAACGACGCCCATGACGAGCCCGATCAGCACCCGCAGGACACCTCACCGCCGCCTCGGCCCTGGCGGCCCGCGATCCGTACCCGGCTCACCCTGACCTACGTCGCGCTGGTCACGGGGGCAGGGGCGATCCTCATCGCGATGGTGGGGTCTAGCCTCGGTGGCCTCGGTCAAGATCAGCTTCGGTGGGGCCGGGCACACACCAGCCGGTGTTGAGCTCGACCTCGCCGTCATGCGTGAGCTGCTCCTGTCCATTCTGGGTGTCTCCGTGGTGGTCCTGGTTGCCCTTGCCCTGGCCTCGGGACTGATCGGCTGGATCGTGGCAGGCAAGGTGCTGGCACCCCTGGCGACCATGAGCACGGCTGCTCGAGAGGCTGCGCGCGGCGACCTCAGCCAGCGGCTCGACCTTGACGGCCCGCGTGACGAGATCCGGGAGCGGGCGGACGTCTATGACGCCATGCTTGACTCCCTGGAGCAGTCTCTGAGCTCTTACCAGCGTTTCGCGGCCAACACCTCCCACGAGCTGAGGACCCCGCTAGCCACGATCCAGACCATGATCGACGTCACCTTGGCAGATCCTCAGGCTGACGCCCAGGAGTTGCGTGACCTGCTGGAGCGGGTGAGAACCACCAACGCCCGCAACGCGCGGACCGTGGACGCGCTGCTGGACCTGGCCCAGGCGCAGTCAGCGAGACTGCGACGGCGTCCGTGCGACCTGGAGGTGCTGGTCCACGAGGCGGTGGAGGATGTTGCCGCTGAGGCCCGGGAGGCTGGGGTGAGGCTGGACATGCGAGCCCACCCCGGCCAGGCAGCAGCCAGGCCGGGCCAGGCAGCAGCCAGGCCGGGCCAGGACGAGGACGAGCCCTGGGCCCTGTGCCTGGGCGACTCCCGCCTCCTGCGCCAGGCGGTGCTCAACGTGCTGCGCAACGCCGTGCGTCACAACACGGTGGGCGGCGTCGTCGAGATCATGCTGGAGTCCAGGGGCGGCGAGCTCATGCTCACGGTGACCAACACCGGCCCCGTGGTCGACGCCGAGAGCCTGGCGTCCCTGACCGAGCCCTTCGTCCGGGGCCAGGACCGTGCGTCAGGCAGCGGCTACGGCCTGGGGCTGGCCATCGTGGACGCGGTGGTGCGCGCCCATGACGGCACGCTGAGCCTGCGTGCGCGTGAGCGTGGTGGGCTGGTGACGACGTTGCGGGTGCCCGCGCAGTCCTGAACTGCGCCCGTGCGGCCTAGCCCGTGGCCAGCTGGTTGAGATCGGCTGTGGTCAGCTCGCCTGAGCGCACCTTGGCGAAGAAGTCTGGCGCGGTGGTGTCCTGGAGCAGGACCGCCGAGCCGATGCCACCAGGCCGGTAGTCCAGGGAGGAGATCGGCGGCGCCCCGGTCAGGCCCGCGGAGGAGGCGGAGCGGAAGGCCATCATCATCTGGGCCAGGTCCGTGGTGCCCGTCTTGTCATCCACCGTCAGGGCGTGCGTGCCGGCCTCAACCAGGGCGTCCTGGCGCGAGAAGCTGGTCAGCGTCTTGAAGGAGGCCGCCTCGGAGACGACGGCGGAGATCACCGCACGCTGACGCAGTCCGCGGCCAATGTCTCCAGTGGGGTCCGATTTGCGCATCCGGGAGTAGGCCAGTGCCGTGGTGCCGTCGACCCGCTGGCAGGTGCCCTGGGAGGTGTCCCAGACCAGCCCGGAGTCGGGGTCAAAGACGTCATAGTCCAGGCAGACCTCGACTCCGCCCACGGCGTCGACCATCTGCTCCACCGCGCCCATGCCGACCTCGGCGTAGTGGTCCACGGTCAGGCCCGTGAGGTCCTGGACCGTCTGGACCAGGAGCGGGGCGCCGCCGAAGGAGTAGGAGGCGTTGATCTTGTTGCCGCCGTAGCCCGGGATCGTCACGTAGGTGTCACGTGGCAGGGAGATGAGTGAGGTCTGGCCGTTGGGCGCCTTGTTGAGCACCATGACCGAGTCCGCGCGGGCCCCGGAGGTCTCGTCCTGGACGGTGCCAGAGCCGGCCCCGCGGGCGTCGGAGCCGACGATCAGCCAGGTCTCGCCGTCAGAGGTATCCGGGGAGGAGACCAGCGCGTCCACGCGCCCGAGGCCGGAGTTGATCGCGTGGACCAGCCAACCCACCCGGGCAGCCACGAGGACCAGCGCCAGGACGAGGACGGCTGCTACCCACCGCAGCCGGTGGCGGCGACGGCGTCGACGTGCCGGGCGTGGTGCCGGCTGCGGAGGTACGGGACCCCGGGGGCCGGCAGGCCAGTCAGGGGACGGG
>OENY01000292.1_pt1 | contig 14085 bp, 14 predicted proteins | sample 1539391 | NCBI WGS metagenome assembly OENY01 (sample SAMN03777356, study PRJEB22549) | human gut metagenome | biome: gut; feature: infant; material: feces | host: Homo sapiens | collected 2013-11-24 | reverse complement strand
TAACTAATTATTTTGCAGGAGGACAATTTATTTACACAAAATTATTGACGCTCCCTTTTAGTGACGCCATTATATTGTTTTTATTTTTCAATTGTAATATTTCATATTACTTCCATAATAAGGAGTATTTTCTATTGGAATATCTTAGCTCTTTTAAGGATTTCTCCTTTTTTGTTTCTCATTTTTTAAGATTATTTGGATTTCCTTTACAACAAACTTCCACAAGTATTATTGACATAGATGTAATTGAGGGAAGGGGGTTCCAGTGCTAGAATAAATAATGAAAAGAGGTAACAAATGCTAGCGTTAAGAGGTGAACAAGTTTGATTGAAAGACATGTAAATTTATTAAAATTATTAAGTCGACAAGAAGACTTTAAACCCGCTTCTTTTTTTAGTGATAAATTGGCAGTGTCGACCAAGACCATTTATCAAGATATTGAATTGTTGGAAGATTATGTAGTTAATTACCAAGTAACAATTGAGCGATTACCTTCTTTGGGTATCAAACTCATAGGTGATAGGAAAAACGTTGAACATTTGATTTCATCGGTAGAAAATTATCTTGAAAAAGATATTTATTCTCCAGAAAAAAGACGTGTCGAGATCATTAAAGAAGTTTTGTTTGGTGATAAGCCTGTTTCTTTAACTCATTTGTCTCAAAGTTTTATGGTTAGTAAAACATCGTTATACAATGACCTGAGAATTATCAATAAAATTATTGGCAGTGGAGAAGTTAAGTTGCAGTCATCTGCAGAAGGAATTAGTTTTACTGGTAATGAACAAGCAATTCAACGAGCAATCAAGCAACTTGTATTCTATTATGCGAATGACATGGAATCAAAAACATTTTTTCAAGTTTTAAATATGTTGTTTGATTCAAAAGTTATTAGTGTCATTCATGATTTGCTATTCAATGATTACAGTGAACTGACTGAAAAGGTTTCTGATTACTATGTTCGGTCATTGATTTCTACTTTAGTTATCCAATGTAACCGTTTACTGAAAGGTCATCATTTAACTGTTGAAGAAGAATTCCTCTTCAATAGCATTCGCTATATGGAAACGTACATTGTGGCAAATGGTTTAATTGAAGAATTGAAGGCAAAATTGAATCTTCCATTTTATGACGCAGATAAAGAATATCTATGTCGTCAACTATTTGCACATCGTGTGACAAATAATTTAAAAACCAGCAATGAAGAGTACGCTATGAGCGTTCATAAATTGATTGAAAGAATGAGTGAGATTGAAAAAATTGATTTGACTCAAAATGATCGATTATATCAATCCTTATTGTATCATGTGCCAGCAATGGTCTTTCGTTTAAAAAAAGGTATTAAAATTCAAAATCCGTTATTAGAAAATATCAAATCTCAATATTCAGAACTCTTTAGCATAGTATGGTACGCCATGTCCATCCTTGAAGAAGAATTTGATGTGACTTTAACGGACGATGAAGTTTCCTTAATTTTGATTCATTTTCAGATTGCTATTGAAGATCAGTCCAAAGCAAATAATATTATCATTATTTGCCAATACGGTATTTCTTCTGCGCAATTAATTTACAATAAAGTTCGACGGTTTTTACCAGCAAAAGATAATGTAGAAATATCAACTTTAGATAAGTTTCATTTAGCTGAAATTGGGGAAGTTGATTTGATTATTTCCTCTCTTTCCTTTGATGCAGGTGGTATACCCTTAGTAAGGGTATCTCCATTGGTAAGTAAAACAGATTATATGAATATTATGGAAGCTTATACTAAATATTTAATAGAAGAACCTTCGCGATTTATTCAAAATGAACTGATTCCTAAAGCGGTTAAAGTTCCCACCATATCTAAATTTGTTCAATCATCTTTAGTAAAAACAGGAGTACAGGTGGAAAGCAAAGAAGAATGTTTGGATTTGATGATTTCCGAACTAGAAGCCAATTCATTAGTTACTGAAGAGTTTCGTGCTTCTATCTTCTCTAGAGAGAAAATGGGGAATACTAATTTAGAAAGTGGTGTTGCTTTACCGCATGCGAATCCATCAATGGTCATTGAATCCAACATTTTTATTGTAGCATTAAAAAATGCGATTAATTGGGGCGATCGAAAAGTCAAATTAGTCATTATGGTTAGTTTAGCTGAAGAAGATGTATCTGAGATTAGAGGAGTATATGAAGAACTTTACCAATTTATTGGGCAAAAAGAAATGGTCGATCGCTTGTTACAAGTTCATGATAGCGAAAAATTACTAAGAATTTTTCAACAAAAAGGAGAATAAAAATGTATCTAGATAAAGAATTATGTTTATTTCAATTAGAAGTGAAAGATCAAAAAGAATTGTTTCAAGTAATGTCTGAACAATTAAAAAACGCTGGTTGCGTGAAAGATAGTTTCTTAGAAGGTATCACCAACCGTGAACAAGAATTTCCAACTGGATTAGAAGTAAATCAAATTGGGTTTGCTATCCCACATACAGATTCCGCACATGTAAATAGCTCTCAAATCTGTTTTGCCTCATTAAAGGAACCACTGGTATTTTCAGATATGACAGATAAATCTCATGAAATACCTGTACGTTTAGTCTTTATGTTGGCAATGTCACAACCTCATGAACAAATTGATACACTACAAAACTTAGTTAGCCTATTTCAAAATGAAGAAAAAGTAAATGAATTACTTGCATGTACCACGAAAGAAGCATTTATTGAGTTAGTACATTCTGCAGGAGTTTATTAGGAGGAATAGAGAGATGGATATTGTGTTAAATGCCTTTGAATGGTTTATTGGATTAGGGTCAAACGTCTTTTTACCACTGATTATTTTTGTAATCGGGATATTATTTGGATTAAAACCTGGTAAAGCATTTGTTTCCGGCGTTACTGTTGGTATCGGTTCTATTGGTTTAGGATTAGTTTTAAGTTTATTATCAGATGGTTTAGGAACAGCAATTCAACAAATGGGGGAACAATACGGTGGTGGCCTGAATATCCTAGATATTGGCGTAGGTGTTGGTGGACCTTTGGCTTACTCTACATCATTGGGAATTTTAATGATTCCAATTTCATTAATTCTTAACTTCATATTTGTGGTTTTGGGTTGGACAAAAACATTAAATGTTGATATTTGGAACTTTTGGTTCGCAATTTTCCTAGGTATGATTACTCAATCTGTTACGGGAAACTTTTGGTTTGGCTTAATTGGCGCGATTGTCGCAGTAATTTTACAATGGTTCTTAGCAGATCGTACACAAAAAACTGTTAGCGAATTTTTCGGCTATCCAGGAATCTCTATCACACATATGATGGGATTATCAGGAGTACTATTTGCCAAACCAGTAAATTGGGTTTTTGATCGTATTCCTGGATTTAATAAAATAGATGCAGATGCAGAAACATTAACAAAACGTTTCGGTATTTTAGGTGACACAGTTGTTATTGGCCTAATTATCGGTATTGTAGTGGGTATTATGGCAGGCTATGACGTAGCAGGAATTGGAAACTTAGGAATTATGACTGCGGCAGTGATGAAGATTATGCCTAAAATGGTAGCAATGTTTATGGAAGGTTTAATGCCAATTGCAGAAGCGGCGAAAGAATTTACGAATAAAAAGTTAAATGGTCGCCAAGTAAACATTGGAATGGATGCAGCGTTAACTGTGGGTCATCCAACTATTATGTCAACTTCTCTATTGCTTGTACCAATCTCATTATTGCTAGCACTAATTCTTCCAGGTAATAAAGTATTACCTTTTGGAGATTTAGCATTCTTTGCTTTCGCCATCTGTTTAATGATTCCTTATTTTAAAGGAAATATTGTGAGATCATTAGTAGGATGTTCGTTGTATGTTGTTACAACATTATATATGGCAACATGGTTGGCACCAATTATCACTGATGTGTTTACATTAGCAAGTTTCGATGTGGGGACAGCAGGATTAGTAACTATGTTGTTATGTGGATTATGGCCAGTAGGGTTGTTTGTTTTATTAGCATCTTACTTTGGTGTAATTGGAATAGGTGGATTAGGAGTTGTTTTAGTAGGTGCTTCTATCTACATGAACAAAGTGAAGAAAGCTTAATCATAAAATTAAAATACGAAAGAAGAGATCAATATGAAAAAATTATTAGTTATTTGTGGAGCAGGTCATGCTACTTCTACAATTGCAGTAGCAAAATTATCAAAATGGTTGGAAGAAGAAGGATTAACAGATCAAGTGAAAATTTATCAATCTAAAATTGCTGATGAGCTAAATAAAATTGATGAATATGATGCTGTAGTAAGTACAACAATTGTCCCTGATGTAATTAAAGCTAAAGTAACGAATGGCTTGGGCTTATTAACAGGTATTGGTACAGATGCCATTTATGCAGATGTAAAAGAAAGATTAGGTGTTTAATATGCGTTTTCATCATGACACTTTGACTATTGAAACAGTTTCAGGGCGTCCTTCGTATCATGATATTCGAAAAGAACTTTTAGATACAGTTGATACAGCAGGTATTGAGAATGGAATGTTAGTAATTTCGAGCCCGCATACAACTTGCTCACTCTTTTTTGAAGAAACGATGCATGACACAAACTTTTTTGGTGATGATTATTTACATGTAGACATCAACAATGTAATGGAAACGATTATTCCAAAAATGACGAGTGAAAATCAATACAACAGTCCGGGGCCAAAACACATTGATTTTGGAACAAGATTATCTGATCCCAATTACCCTGCAGAAAAATGGGTCATGCTAAATACCGATGCACATTTACGTTCATCTATTTATGGAACCAACTCAATGACTTTAATTGTTCAAGAAGGTAAACTTTTATTAGGAGAAATGGGCCGTGTCTATTTTGTCGATTGGGATCAACTAAGAGAGCGAACTAGAACAATCAATCTCATGATTATGGGAGAATAAACGGGGGAATAGAGAATGACAATTGCTCCATCATTGTTAAATGCACCTATCGCAGAAGTTAAAGAGTTATTTGAAATCTTAAAAGAAAAGAATGTTGATTATTTGCATATTGATGTAATGGATGGCTGTTTTGTACCAGATATGGCTTTTGGACCAAGTGTTATTAAAGATATTCGTCCACTAACAGACGTTGTGTTTGATGTTCATTTGATGATTGATACACCAGAAAAAATTGTCACAAGATTTGTAGAAGCAGGAGCAGATATTGTTACCTTCCACATTGAAGCTACCAAACACGCAATGAAGGTCATTCAGTTAGTCAAGGAAGCAGGAGCAAAAGTAGGGATTACTTTTAATCCTGCAACACCAGTCAGTTTTATTGAACCAGTATTATCTTTAGTCGATCAAGTATTAGTAATGACAATTAATCCAGGAACAGAGAATAAGCATTTTATTCAAGAGACAGTAGTTAAAATCGAACAGTTAGATGTAATACGCAAACAAAATGATTATACGTATGATATTGAAGTAGATGGCAAGATTGATAATCAAACGATTAAAGTTTGTTCTAAAGCAGGGGCGGATATTTTTGTATCAGGCGGTTTCATCTTCAATGGGAAAAATACCCCGCAAGAACAAATTGATAAACTAAATCAATCATTAGAGGAAGTGAAGTAAAAGATCATGACCAATAAAGACCAAAATAAAAACTATTTAGAAGCGATTATCTTAGAATTACAAAATAACTCAAAACGTATTAATTCTGTAGAGTTAGAACAATTTAGTGAGAAAATTGTTCAAGCTAAACACATCTTTCTAGCTGGTGCAGGACGCTCTGGAATTGCCATGCAAGCATTTACGAATCGCTTAATGCATTTAGGTTTTTCAGTCAGCCTTGTCGGTGAAATTAGTTCACCACATTCGCAACCTGGAGATTTATTAATTATCTGTTCTGGCTCAGGTGAAACAGGTAGTTTAAAAAATTTAGCGGCCAAAGCAAATCAAAGTGGTGTAAGCATTGCTTTAGTTACCATGAAAAAAGACTCGTCGATTGGTCAATTAGCAGATTCTGTTCTTGTATTACCAGGTATTACCAAAGATGAAAATCAACGAGAAGAAGATACTTTTTCACAACCTATGGGTTCAAGTTTTGAACAATTAGCATTTCTCACCTTTGATAGTTTAGTGTTATCTTTAATGGATAAAACAGGTGAAAGCTCAGAAACGATGTTTGCTCGACATGCAGATTTTGAGTAGTAGATTTTAAAGATAAAAAACCATTCTCTAAATGCTAATTATTCAGCAAATATGAGAATGGTTTTTTTATTTGATTAGACATAACTTAATAATTCAGTAGTTTTGAGCGTAAGCGTGTCATAGAATGGTACCTAAACACAAATAGCCCGATTTGATACACTCAAATCAGGTTATTTGTGGCTTATATTATTTACAGATTTCTTGTATCTGCTGATTCCATGGCAAATAAGCGCGTAGCGCTTCAGGTGTCATCGAAGACAGATTGGGAATCTCTGTAAAAAGATGATTTAAATATTTGCGGATGTTTAACCCATTCGCAACAGCTGTCTGGATAATACTCAATATAATTCCATTTGATCTAGCGCCTTTTAAGCTTTTAGAAAATAGCCAGTTTTTTCGACCGATCACTAACTCTTTGATGGCACGCTCTGCTCGGTTATTTGAAAGTTCCAAGCGTCCATCAAGCAACACAATCTGAAGTCCGTCTTTATGATTGACTGCGTATTGAACCGCCTTTCCAAGCTGCGATTTTGGCAAATAAGCAAAACTCTCACACCAATGAAAAAATTCAGTCATCACAGGCTGCAACGTTTCCTTCCTCGCTACAAACCTTTCTTCTGCGCTAAGCTTATTAAAGGTCCGTTCGATTCGAAACATCTTGTCACAGAAGTCTAATCCTATTTTGGCATGACTTTTTGGGGACGGTTGTTTACCCAATGCTTCAAAAAACTTTCTGCGAACATGCGCCCAACAATAAACATTGTTTACCGGCAGCTTTCCATAGGCCGCGTAACCATCAGTATGCAAGAAACCGCTAAATGATTCTAAAAAACTTTTGGGCTCATCAACGGAACGCGAATTTGCGTGCTCGTAGAGCACAACTTGTTTTTCTTCGCTTTTACCTGAAGCATATAACCAGTAAAAGGTCTTTTCTTTATGAGTATTCAATACCCGATAGCTTGTCTCATCCGCGTGTAAGACCTCCTGATTGCTTAATTCTTGATGAAGGCAATTGTAGATTGGCTCTAAAACCATTTCACTTACCTTGATATGCCAATTAGTGATTTTTTTACGATCAAGAGGGAAACCAAGTGCATGCTATTCTTTTTCTTGTCGATATGCCGGCACCTTTTTAACAAATTTTTCCCAAATACTCTGTGTCACAATTGAAGAGGAACCTAGACTATTATTGATCAACGGTTTAGGAACAGGCGCTTTTTTGATTTTTGTTTCTCCTAATGCTTCACATTCTCTGCAATGATAGGCATGTTGGTAGATGACTTGTTTTTCTATATGGGCAGGAACATACAATGGCTCTTCTCTAAGCCTTGTCGCACCGATATCATGTAAAGTATGACCACAGTCTTCACACAAACAATCGGCACCTTTTAATTCATAATGAATAGGAACTTCAGGCAGACCTTCTAATGAAAGTGCTTTGAGTCCCTTGCGTTTTCTGCGTTTAAAAGAAGATACCGTAATGGGTTCCTGGCTTTCTTGTCCAGTGTGCTCTGGTTCATTAAAAGTTGAGTCGTCTAATAAATCGATTTGCCCATCTACGGGTGGTGTTTCTTTTTTTCGTCCAAACAAGCGTCGATTCATTTCAGCAATTTGTTCTCTAAGAAGAGTATTTTCCTGTTGCTGGATTTCAAGCAACTGTGTTAATTGCTTGATTTGTACAAGAAGTTCAGATTCCAATTTTGTCATTTTTACACCACCATTCTAGCGATTTTCTTACATCTATTATACCATTTTATGACAACGAAAAACAGACAAAATCCTTGATTTAACAAGGTTTTCGTCTAATATATCGCACCTTTTTTCGTTTCTTTTAGCGTACATTTTTCTTCGATTGAAAGGCCAGTCAGTAAGACTTCTTTTCTGGAACGCGGCCATTGAAGGTACCCACTTTCAAATCTTTTGTACATTAATACAAATCCATTTTGATCCTAGTAAAGAGCCTTGAAGCGATCTTTCTTCGTACCGCAAAACGCCGATTGTAAAATTAAGCTAGACAACTAAAAAAGTCATTTGTGCTACACTCAAAATAGTTCCGACCAAAGAATTATAAGGAGTGAGTACAAATGACCTATACCCATCTTACAACGGATGAACTTGTAATAATAGAGTCTTATTTCAAAATGAATCAATCTGTTGCTAAAACTGCCCATTGCTTGAATCGTTCAAGACAAACGATCCATAAAGTATATCTGTTCTTCAAGCAAGGAAAATCAGCCTTAGAATATTATCAACAGTATAAGAAAAACAAATCAAACTGTGGTAGACGTCCGCTTGTTTTACCCGAGGAACAATCAGAATATATTCAAAGAAAGGTTGTTCAAGGATGGACACCCGATGTGATTGTTGGTCGTGCAGCGTTTCCTATTAGTTGTTCTGCTCGTACCATTTATCGTATGTTCAAAAAGGGGCTATTTGATTCTTCTGACTTACCGATGAAAGGCAAGCGTAAACCGAATGGACATCAAGAAAGACGTGGAAAACAAACTTTCCGCCGCTCTATTCATGAACGTGAAAAGGATTATAGCCAATTCTCAAATGAGTTTGGTCACCTTGAAGGTGACACTATCGTAGGTCTGAAACATAAAAGTGCTGTAATTACCTTAGTTGAACGATTATCAAAAGTTATCATCACATTGAAACCGTGTGGTAGACAAGCGATTGATATTGAAAAAAAATTAAATCAATGGTTTGAATCTGTACCGAAAAACCTATTCAAATCCATCACTTTTGATTGTGGAAAGGAATTTTCAAATTGGAAACAGATCAGTAATGTCAATGATATTGCCATTTATTTCGCTGATCCAGGAACGCCGTCTCAAAGAGGCCTAAACGAGAATTCTAACGGATTGTTACGTAGAGATGGTTTATTGAAATCTATGGATTTCAATTCAGTAGATGAATTTTTTATTCAATCTGTCGCATCTAAACGAAATAATATTCCTAGAAAATCACTGGATTATCGAACACCTTTGGAAGTATTTTTGAGTTACGTAAGTATTGATGATCTGTCTAACTTAATTTGACAATTAAGATAATATAAAAATGATAATGAAGCTTGCCTTTAAAGTTGGGCTTTTATCTAATTTTAGAGACAGGCTTCATTATTATACTATTTTTTACTACATTTACAAAGCGTTCAAAGCATCAATTGTAGCTGCATTGTCTATATGAGTATATAAAGTTGTTGTATTTGTACTTGTATGTCCCAATTGTTGGGCAGTTAATACCAATGAATTTGTCTGTTGATAGAGTCTAGTAGCCAAAGTATGACGTAATTTATGTGGACTGACTTGGACTCTGAATCCTTTTGAATATTTTGCTACCATCCGTTCGATTGCAATACCGGATATACGCTTGGCTTCTCCTTGATAAATTGCTAGAAATAAAGCTTTTTCGTTTTCTGTTACTTTGTATCGTTCTTTCCGAATAGCTAGATAATTAGCTAAATATTCCATTGCAAATGCTGCTATATTTACTGCGTCTCTCTTATTTCCTTTTCTAGTTACTACCACATTATTCTTTTCTAAAGATAGGTCCTCTAAATTAATATTTACAACCTCGGAGAGTCTTAATCCAGATCCTAAAATCAATGCATTGATCGCCAGGTCTCTTTCTACATCTCGTTGATAATAGATCAAAGCTCGTTTGCTCAAAGTTTTTTTATATTCATTGGCAATATAATCTAGATAATTTTGTGTATCTTCGTCTAGAAATAATTTTTTCTCGATTGCGTTTGCACGGGCAGCTAACGTAGTTTTATCTGTGATAGTTGCTACTTGATCCATAGGATTATTTTCTAAGTATGGTTTTCCTAAAGGATTATTGGAACTTTTCGAAAGATATTTAAATAGAACCTTTAATGCTGTGATATTTCTATTGATAGTAGAAGTAGATAGACCTAAGTTATTATTATCTTTGAGCTTAGTTTTTGTTGTCTCTTTTTTTACATTTTCCTTTGTGCGACGTTTCAAATGAGATTTGTACAAGTTTAGATCATAGGCAGTTAACTGTCTTATCGAGGTGATTGAAGTATCGGGAACGATAGACTCACTCAGAAGCCATTCATAAAAGAGCTTATAATTTTTTAGATATTCTAAAGTAGTTCGAGGTGATTGATCTTTATCCTCACGATCTTGAACAAAATCTTTTATATAATCGGGCATATGAAGTATGATTGTATCTATTTTTTGATATATTTCTGTATTTTTCATGTTATTCATCCTTTCGATAAGTAGGGGAGAGGAGTATCTCTATAATTGGACTATACCAATTATAGAGTGTTTTGTCAATTGGTATACTCTGAAATTTATTAATTTATTTCAAAAAAGCAGATAAATAGGTATAGATTTAATAATTTAAAATAAATGGTATACATGAATAGGAAAGGAAACAGAAGGAGGCAATCTTAATTTTTTAAATTGTCTAAATTATATAGAAAGAACAATCTTTCTATATAATTAGACATAAGAGAGACTACGGTTGATTTGATATTAACAAGCGTATATGAATGTATATACAAATAAAAAAGGGGAGGGAGAAGTTAAAGAAAATTCAGAGAAGTGGGGCACTCAGTAGTATTAACAATTTAAAAGGAATTTCTTAAAGAAAATGGGTTGCATCCTGGAGATACAATTTTTTTAGATAAAGAAAAAATTCAAGCAACAATTCAAAAAAATCTTAACTGCTGAGATTGATGTAGCAATATCTCAATCATCAACAAAGTACGATCCTGCCTTTCAAAAGCTTATTGATAAATGTTTATTCATTATAAAAATAAAAGAAAAATTTATGTCAGCTTTTTTCATCAAAGTGGTAATGATAATTCGTCTATTAATTGTATTTTTTAGGAAATATGGTATAATTGTTTTAACGAAAAGGTAATTCATGATACACCAAAAACCACTAGCTGGCGGGCTAGTGGTTTTCTTTTACGCTCTATTCAGATTAACGGGTAGGCTTACTGTCTTTTTTGGCAATAATTTTGCAATCAAGCCATTTACAGATGTAATGCGCGGATACTTCTGCTAAGATTGCAAAAAACATATCGAAAAGGTAATTCATAATACAACCTCCTCCCCTTGCCATAATAGGCCGGGGTAGCAGACAGCATAAATATTATACCATAACTGAAAATTTCATTTTAGTACATTTCAATATATTGATGAACCAGCACAATAAAACATGCCATGACTAACAGAAAAAAACTTATTAAACCAGATATAACTTGTAAACATCCAACTATATAGAAAACGTAAATTTTCTATATAGTTGGATTAAGATAACGACTATTTATTTTATCATATTTTTACTATACCCTATACTTTTACTTGGTATATTTATGAATAATCGCAAATTTACCCCTATACTACTAGTTTGTAAGTTAGATTAATAAAAATACTAAAGTTATTTGTTCTTTTATTAAATACACCTACAACTTATAAATTGATGGTATTTAGATAACACGAAAGAATAAAAATAACAGCTGATAGTAAAGTTTGTTGACGATTGCTACTCAATCGAAAGTGAGTTAGTGCGTATGAACTTGCTTCTGAAAACTTATGAAATGAAAGACCTTTTACATCTTGCAGAAATCGGTACTGGGATTAAACTAAGCAATAAAAACTAATGTTCCCCTCATTCTTTGAACTTCTACTATTTGATTTATTTATTCTGATAAATGACGATTTCACCTTCAGGATCTTCAAATCCCGTATAGAATTTATTTAAGATCTCTTCAGTATCAGTAATAGGATAGGCGATAGGCCACATACCCTTTGATGGTTAGAATAAACTGCTCAAAATCTGTATCGTATGTTGGCTTTAGCATATTAACAAAGGCTATCTCCAAATTATAAACCATAAGCGTTGAATCGTTCTTAACAATTTCAATTCTTCCTAACCCAAAGTCAGAAGATATAATTACCGGACTTGCCTTACCCTTCATGTGGGTTGTTGAGATTCCATATTTAAAGGGAATTGTCGGTACTATCGGCGGTCTGAAAAACATCCCAAAAATAAAAAAATCTTTCCCCTGCTAGTCTCCTAAGTCCCTTTGTAGCGGATATGGCACCATAATCTCATTTTATCGAAGTGAGTCATGGTTTATCTGTTGGCCAACCAAAATTGATACAATCTAACGATGCACCCTCTACGGCATTCTAGGGGAGTGCACTTGCATTCACCCAATAAAAACCGGCAGTTAGCAAAGAACTTATGTAGTCGTATGTTCTTACTGTTAACATACAAGAGGTCTCCTTTCCACAATTGCTTAGCAGTAAACGGGAATTTACAAAGCTAATCTCTTCCATTTTCTTATCTTTGTTCTAAAAGTCCCAAATGGAGCAACTGTATTTACATGAATAAATTTATATACTTCCCATACAGCCGTTTTGGTTGCCTCGTCTGCCCATTTTCTTTTGTGTGCAGTGAATAGATCTTCATCACTCATTGAATCAATCATCATGTTAATATCATCAATATTACGATTGAGAATTTCCTCTAATTCTTTCAATGGTAGATGTGCATAGGTATTTGTAAACCACTTATATAACTCTCCTAACTGATTCCATTTAAATTGATCAGAAGGCGTTTTAACAGATAATCCATTTCTTTCATCATTTTCCCATTTTAGAATTAAATTCGTCCAACCAACTTGATATGCTAAATTTTCAGCAGGTGTTCTATCCACTTCCTCAACTCTTTTATCCTTCAATTCTTCAGGAATAGTTTCAAATTCTAAAATATATTTAGTATAAGTCCTATTTATTTCTTTTTTTAATTCTTCTTTATTTTTATATGTTCTCATTATATTACCTCCATAAATTCCTAATTGTCTCCTTTAATTCATCTATAATTTCATCCACGATATTTTAATCCGTTCTACAATGCATATCTGATATGCATTGACTGTCTAACTCATATGTGAATGATTTATAAAATATCCCAACGTCTCATCTAAAGAAATGTTGATCGTCAGCAAGGAGCTAAAAAATACGAATATATTTCTTTTGTAGTAAAATCGGACTGGTTTGCATATCATTTTCTTCGTAAATATCAAAATCATGTTAACTACTATCAATTACTAATAAAAACTACCACTTTAAGCGTTAAGAACTGTTAAGTTTAGTTAAGTGAGGATAGTTCACAAAATCCATTGTTAAACTTCACGAAAGTGGTAAAACTCAAAATGCTTTATATAGGATTACAGCATCGCTCTTTCTTCGATTGCGCGTTGGGTAAAAAATATTATGAAGTAAAAATTGACGATGACACGTTCCTTACGGCTCATCAGATGAAACAGCTACAAAAACGAAATGATCAACTCGAAGAAAATTTAATTCTAAAAAAGCGATTGCCATATTCACGCCTCGCTCGACGAACTATTAAAGGTCAAGATTTACCTGAAGATCATCCTTTTTAGGAAATTGAAGCTTTTTATGTTGCACAATGCATTTATAATACTACAATGATGTTTTCACCAGATATTCTTCTAGGGTGCGGTGTAATGAAACAGATACACTTGCAAAAGAAAATTCACCGCGAATTTACTAAAATTATGAATAATTATGTTAATCTTCCGAAATTTTTTTCCAAAATTAAGGGATCAAGCTGGTGTTATAGATTGTTTAAGGTTGGCAAAAAAATAACTTCTTTTTAAACAATTATAGAAAACCGATACTCTGTTAAGTTGGTTGACACGGTGTCGATTTTTATGACTTTCTTATTCTGAAACTTCACTAACGGACAGTACCTAAAAAGTCTATAGTATGGACGTTTACGAGTACTATTTTATCAAAAATGCTGCTCATTTCAACTTATATGTTTTAGTGAACTACCCCCACTTAGCTTGGATAGGCTACAATTAACTAGACAGAAAAATTAAGGTGTGTAGACTAGAAGAAA
>OENY01000286.1_pt1 | contig 14313 bp, 6 predicted proteins | sample 1539391 | NCBI WGS metagenome assembly OENY01 (sample SAMN03777356, study PRJEB22549) | human gut metagenome | biome: gut; feature: infant; material: feces | host: Homo sapiens | collected 2013-11-24 | reverse complement strand
CGCTCGCGCACCTCAGTGGGCACGCGAGCCGGGCGCTTGCGCTCGACGGCCCCGGCGGTGACGGCGAGCAGGCGCTCGGAGTCCTCAGCGCTGCGCATGGGCTGCGGGCCCGTGTCCCCGCCCAGGCGCGCCGGGAGGTTGACGAATCCCTCGGCCACGCCCATGGCCAGGGACGTGCGGGGCATGTCTGCGGCGTCGGCGTAGCAGATCAGACGCGGGAACCACTCCGGGTTGTACTTCTGGTTGGAGCGGTAGAGCGACTCCAGCTGCCACCACCGCGAGGCGAAGAGCAGGATCTTGTGCCACAGGCTCAGCAGGGCGCTGGCGCCGATCTTCTCGCCCTGCTCGAAGGCGGAGCGGAAGACGACGAAGTTGAGCGAGACCTGGTTGATGGACAGGTCCGAGCCGGCGGCCATGAGCGAGGAGACCATGAGCTCGGTGACGCCGTTGTCCGCTCGGGGGTGGCGGCGCATGACGTCCAGGCTCAGTCCGTCGGCGCCCCAAGGCACGAAGGAGAGCAGGGCGGCGACCTCGCCGCGCTCGTCGCCGGCGGGGAAGAGGGCCTCGACCATGACGCACTGGCCGTCTGAGGGGTCGCCCAGGCGTGACAGGGCCATGGAGAAGCCGCGCTCCTCCCCGCCGCCCAGCCACTGGTCGGCCAGGAAGGTCAGGTGGGCCAGCTCCTCGGCCGGGATCTGGCGGTGACGGCGGATACGGACGGTGTAGCCCAGATCGGTCACGTGCCGCACCGCGCGGCGCACCTCAGGAAGCTCGGCCAGTCGGAAGCGGGAAGGACGCAGGACCGCCTCGTCGCCGATGCGCACGGCTTTCAGACCCGCCTGGACGTAGGCGCGCGCGCCGGCCTCCGAGGCGCCGATGACGGCTGGGGCAAGGCCGTAGTCGGAGGCGTGAGTGAGGAAGGCGCGGGCCGCCGTCGGCCACACCGAGGGGTCACCGAGGGGGTCTCCCGAGGCCAGTGCCACGCCCATGGTGGAGCGGTAGACCACGCCGCCGTGCTCGGTGAGGATCGCGGACTTGTCCCGGCGGGTGGCGAAGTAGCCCAGGGAGTCAGTCGGGTTGTCCGCCAGGAGAGCGCGGATGCGCAGCTCTTCCTCGGTGTCGATCTGCGCGGCCTTGTGCCGGGCCTGCATGATGAGCCACAGGGACGCCAGCGCGCACAGGGCCCAGCCCAGGCCCATGGCGCTGAAGAGCCAGTCCGGCTCGTGGCGTCCGGCGAGCAGGTCGAAGACCTGGTGCAGGCCCACACCTCGCATCATGAACAGGACATTGATGCCGATGACGGCGACGGTGGTGGCGCCCAGGACGAAGACGCTCAGGGCCCGCTTGTAGTCACCGGGCTGGGAGCGCACGGTGTAGTAGCCGCGGTGGCGCAGCAGTGCGGCCAGAATGATGAGGAGAATGATGACGTTGGCCGTCATCGCGCATACGAGCCACGCGGGCAGCGTCTCGGGGGTGGCTTGCGCGGGGCTCGGGGCATCCGAGACGGAGTTGGGGACGAATAGCGCGACGCCGAGGATCAGCGAGTAGAGGACAAGCAGGCCTGCGGCGATGAGCGTGGTGGCGACCCAGGCCAGGCGCTTGCGCCTGCCCAGGCCTGCGGCGAGCAGGATCGTGACGATCGCGGAGAACCAGTCGATGATCGGCAGCGGGATGAGCCAGGTGAAGACCAGGTCCAGGGAGCGGTCCACCCAGGAGATGGAGCCGAAGACCGTCTCGATGATCACCAGGACAGCCGCGATGTACAGGCCAGTGGGCAGCAGCCTGCAGGCCAGTGGTGGCTTGTGGCGGGCAGAACGCATGTCTTCCTTCTCTGGTTCGGATGTCGGCTGCCGTGGGAGGTGGAGGTCGACGCGGTGCGCCGATGGGTGGCGGCGCGTCATGGCAAGCAGGCTATCGGTCATGGGCTCACGCGTCCTCGTGCCGGGGGAGGACCTTGGTGGCGGTGGGGCTCTCCGCCTGAAGGAGGAGCGTGGGAGGCATAGTGGAGGAGGAACGGGGCTCGGCGGAGGTGGAGCGGGGCCCGGTGGAGACTGTGCCTGGCCAATTCAGTCCTCGTACTCCTCCTTCTTCCTCGGTCTGCACTTCTTCCCCGGGCTGCCGCTTTTCCCTGGCCTGCCGCCGGCGCTGTCCCCTGACCACCCCATGCGCGACGGACCGCGTGTTCCTGGTCTGACCGCCGGTGTGCTGTCCTGTTCCTCCGCGACCGACCACCAAATGCGCGACGGACCGCGTGTTCCTCGAGCGACCACGGTATTCGCGCGAATGCGGTGGTCGGCGGAGGTTTTTGTGGTCTGTCGCGCATGGGGTGGTCGGTGGGCGCATAGGTGGTCGATCGGGGAAGCGAAGGCGGCCCGAAGAGCGGCGGCCGCGTCCAGAGTCGTTGCTCGGGCTCCACAGGCTGGCCCCGTGACACCCCTGGAAGCTCCCGTCCACAGGCGCCAAGCGGCGCGAGCTCCTCTGCCTCCATCCTTGGACCATGGTGGATGCGCCGATCGAGATCACGCTGACCCGGGACCTGCTAGATCGCGGGCTGAGTCGTTACGCCCTGGCACGCGCGACCCGCGAGGACAGTGCCGATCTGATCCGACTGTGCCCGGGGGCGTACGTGCGCGCAGCGGACTTCCGCGAGCTTCATGCCAGTCAGCAGCACCTTGTGCGTGTCTGTGCGTTGAACCTGGTTGACCGCGTCCGCCCGGGGGCGGTGCTCGCGCGGGAGTCGGCGGCCGTCATCCATGGCATCCCGCTCATTGGAGCGCTGCCCGAGCAGGTGCAGCTGGTTCGTGTGGGCCGAGCCGGCGGCCGGCGCACGACGGCGACGCGCACCCTTCCCGGCCCGGCTGACTATGAGGTGGTTGAGACCGAAGGTATATCGATATCCAGCGTCGCCCAGACCCTCGTCGACCTGGGCAGACGCCGGTCTCTCGCCTCGAACCTGGCCAGCCTGGACCATGTGCTCAGACAGGGGTGGGTGACGAAGGAGTCCCTCATGGAGCTCGTCGACCGCCATCCTGGAACGAGGGGCAATGCGTCGATGCGGAGATGGATTGAGCTCGCGGACCCGCAGTCAGAGTCTCCGGGTGAGAGCCTGAGCCGAGCGGTGATGATCGAGAACCATCTGCCGATGCCCAAGCTTCAGCGCAAGGTGCTCGATGCGCGGGGCACGTTCCTAGGGCGGGTCGATTTCATCTGGCCTGAGCTCGGCGTCATCGGTGAGTTTGACGGGAAGGTGAAGTACGGGCGGGAGTTGACGAGCGGGAGGATCGAGGATGTCATCGAGCGTGAGCGGCGGCGAGAGATCGCGATCGAGCAGGCGACCGGCATGCGCCTGGTGCGGTGGATGTGGAGTGACGTGTGGGGCAGTCAGTGCATGGTGCAGATGCTCGCGGATGCTGGAGTGTGCGCCACGCACTGAATGCTCGCAAGCGCTGTGCACTGCGGTGGAGCAGCGAGGTGGTGCCGGACGGTGGTCGTGCCGGAGTGGGCGGGCCTCTTGCTGTCCGACGGCGCGAGTCACGACCGACCATCCAGTGCGCGACGGACCGCGTGTTCCTCGTCCGACCGTCGGCGTGTGGCCTCCTTCTGTCCTGATGGACCACATAGCCCTCGTTGGACCACCTATTCCTCGATCGACCGTCGGTGTGCTGTCCTTGTGCTCCGCGACCGACCATCCAGCGCGCGACGGACTACTTCTTCCTCGAGCGACCACGGTATTCGCGCGAATGTGGCGGTCGGTGGAGGTTTTTGTGGTCGGTCGCGCATGGGGTGGTCGGTGGGGAATGCGTGATCGATCGTTGGGCGGTCGGTCGTGCATGAGGTGGTCGGCGGGCACACACGTGGTCGGTGGCGTGCAGGCAGTTAGTGAGGTGGCGGCCGGCTGGGCCAGAGTCGGCCTTCATGGCGCAGACAGGATCGGGGTGTCGGCTGCCGGCTGGGGTGTGGCCGGGGTGTCGGCTACTGCTGGGGTACGCGCACCTGGCAATGGCAACCTGCCGTGGCGCCGGCGGCCAGTTCCTGCCTCGGCGCATGCTCCGGCGCCGGCGCACGCTCTGGCCCTGGCACGCTCCGCCGAACCAGCACCTGTCTGGGGCGTCACGCGCATTCGGGGAAGGAAAATGAAGTTGAGTGGAATAGACTCAACCTTGCTTCGGTTGGACTGATCGGAGACCCACGGGACCCCCGCCCGGGACCAGGCCTGGACCTCACCGCCACCGGCCGACGGCGTCGCGCAGCTCGCGCCGCACGTCACCGGAGTGCGGACCCCAGGCCCGGCTCCCTGGCCAGGACCCGCGAGCCTGATCAACCTCAAGGAGGTCCGAATATGGACACGAACTACACCACCCGATCGCAGGAGGCCATCAGCGGCGCCATGCAGGCCGCTGCGGCTGCCGGCAACCCGCAGGTCGACACTGCGCACCTGCTCAACGAGCTCCTCGGGCAGGAGGACGGCGTGGCCCTCGGCCTGCTCGCCGCCGTCGGCCCTGACTCCTCGCAGGCAGCCACCACCCGCACCGCCGTGGGCCAGAAGGTCCGCCGCGTGCTGACCCAGCTACCCGCGTCGTCCGGTTCCTCGGTCAGCCAGCCCCAGCCCTCGCGCGCCCTGCTCGCTGCGTTGGAGGCTGCCTCCACGGAGGCCAAGAACCTTAACGACGACTACATCTCGACCGAGCACCTGCTCATTGGCCTGGCCTCGGGCAGCCCCTCCAACGATCCGGTCGCCCGCATCCTCGCCGAGGCTGGCGCCACCGCGGTCGCCCTGCGTGACGCCCTGCCCAAGGTCCGCGGCAACGCCCGCGTGACCTCGCCCAACCCCGAGGGCACCTACAAGACGCTGGAGAAGTACGGCACGGACCTGACCGAGGCCGCCCGCGAGGGCAAGCTCGATCCGGTCATTGGCCGCGATTCCGAGATCCGGCGCGTGGTCCAGGTCCTGTCCCGCCGCACCAAGAACAACCCGGTGCTCATCGGTGAGCCGGGCGTGGGCAAGACGGCGGTCGTCGAGGGGCTGGCCCAGCGCATCGTCGCCGGGGACGTCCCGACCTCGTTGCGGGGCAAGCGCCTGATCGCGCTGGACCTGGCGGGCATGGTCGCGGGCGCGAAGTACCGCGGCGAGTTCGAGGAGCGGCTCAAGGCCGTCCTGCAGGAGATCAAGGATTCCGACGGCGAAGTCGTCACCTTTATCGACGAGCTCCACACAGTGGTCGGTGCTGGCGGCGGCTCCGAGGGCGCCATGGACGCGGGCAACATGCTCAAGCCCATGCTGGCGCGTGGCGAGCTGCGGCTGGTCGGTGCGACCACGCTGGACGAGTACCGTGAGCGCATCGAGAAAGATCCGGCCCTGGAGCGTCGTTTCCAGCAGGTCTTCGTCGGTGAGCCCTCGGTGGCGGACACGGTCGCCATCCTGCGCGGCATCGCACCCAAGTACGAGGCCCACCACCAGGTGACGATCTCCGATGGCGCCCTCGTGGCGGCGGCCCAGCTGTCCGACCGCTACATCACCGCCCGGCAGCTGCCGGACAAGGCGATCGACCTGATCGACGAGGCCGCCTCGCGCCTGCGTATGGAGCTGGACTCCTCGCCGGTGGAGATCGACGAGCTGCGTCGGCGCGTGGACCGCATGACGATGGAGGAGTCCTACCTGGCTGACTCCCTGGAGGAGTCGAGCGAGAGTGACCCGGCCGCCGTCGAGCGCCTGGAGAAGCTGCGCGCTGAGCTGGCTGACGCCACCGAGAAGCTCACGGCCCTCAACGCCCGCTGGGAGGCGGAGAAGGCGGGGCACAACCGCATCGGTGAGCTGCGTGCCCACTTGGACGAGCTGCGCACCAAGGCTGACCTGGCTGAGCGCAACGGCGACTTCGAGGAGGCTGGGCGCCTGCGCTACGGCGAGATGCCGGCCCTGGAGAAGCAGATCCGTGACGCCGAGGCCTCCGAGGCTGCGGCGGAGACGGTGGTGGGCCCCGACGGCGTCGAGCGCGCGGCGAGCGAGCCGATGATCGCCGAGAAGGTCGGCCCGTTGGAGATCGCTGAGGTGGTTGGCTCGTGGACCGGTATCCCGGTTGGCAAGCTCATGCAGGGCGAGCAGGCCAAGCTGCTCCAGATGGAGCAGGTCATTGGTGAGCGCCTCATCGGCCAGAAGAAGGCTGTGGCGGCTGTGGCTGACGCGGTGCGCCGCTCGCGCGCTGGCGTGGCTGACCCGGACCGTCCGACCGGCTCCTTCCTCTTCCTGGGTCCCACGGGCGTGGGCAAGACCGAGCTGGCTAAGTCCCTGGCGGACTTCCTCTTCGATGACGAGCGCGCCATGGTGCGCATCGATATGTCCGAGTACTCCGAGAAGCACTCGGTGGCGCGTCTGGTTGGCGCACCCCCGGGGTACGTGGGCTACGAGGAGGGTGGTCAGCTGACCGAGGCCGTGCGGCGTCGCCCTTACTCGGTGGTGCTGCTGGATGAGGTGGAGAAGGCCCACCCTGAGATCTTCGACATCCTCCTGCAGGTCCTCGACGACGGGCGCCTGACCGACGGTCAGGGCCGGACCGTGGACTTCCGCAACGTCATCCTGGTGCTCACCTCCAACCTGGGCTCCCAGTTCCTCATCGACCCGATCATGAGCCCGCAGGAGAAGGAGCACGAGGTGATGACCCAGGTGCGTGCCTCCTTCAAGCCGGAGTTCCTCAACCGCCTGGACGACATCCTCATCTTCGACGCCCTGAGCAAAGAGGAGCTGGGCCGCATCGTCCAGATCCAGCTGGACAAGATGCAGGAGCGCCTGGCGGACCACCGCCTCACGCTTACGGTCACTGACGCGGCTCGCTCCTGGCTGGCGGACGAGGGCTACGACCCGGCCTACGGGGCGCGCCCGCTGCGCCGCCTGGTCCAGCGCGAGATTGGCGACCAGCTGGCACGCATGATCCTGGGTGGCGAGGTGCTCGACGGCCAGGAGGTCGTCGTCGACGTCAGCCCGGAGGGCGCCTCGGCAGGGCTTGTGCTCGCGGCACGCGGGGAGGCCTGGGCGCCGAGCGCAGCCAGCGCCGTGTGAGCCGGCCTAGCGAGTACTGATTGCCGACGGCGCAGCGCGGTCGGTAGCGCGGCTGGGCTCGGCGCTGCGGGCAGGAAGGATGACCCGGCTGGTCTAGGACCGGCCGGGCCGCTTCTGCAGGTTGGCGAGGGGTGCTGGCCTAGGCACTGGAAGCACCGTGTTGCGCGAGATGGGACAATGCCTGCATGGCTACCTCACAGTCCTCGGATTCCAACGTTTCGCCCCAGCCTCGTCGGCGCGGGCCGGGGCGTCCGCCGGCAGGCAGTGAGGACAAGCGTGAGCGAGTGCTGACCGAAGCGGTACGGCTGTTCGGGGCGCACGGCTACGCCGGGACCTCGCTAGCGGATATCGCAGAGGCTGCGCAGATCTCGAAAGCGGGTCTGCTGCACCACTTCTCCTCGAAGGAGGAGTTGTTCGCGCGGGTGCTGGAACACCGTGACGAGGAGACGGGGCAGGCCTTCCTGGCAGCCGTGGATGATTCTGATCCCTGGGGTGTGCTGGACGCTTTTGTCCGTCTGGTGGAGCACAACACCCACCAGCGGGAGATGGTGGCCATCTACACGGCGACGGCGGCCTCGGTCATGGACGCGGAGCACCCGGCGCACACGTGGTTCGCTCGGCACCTGGAGACCTCGGTGGTGAGCATGGAAGAGGCTCTGGAGCTGGGTAAGAAGCGGGGGCTGGTGCGGCCTGAGGCGCCGTCACTGCTCATTGCGAGGACGTTGACCGCGCTGAGTGACGGTCTGCAGATCCAGTGGCTGTGCTCGACGACGCCGGGCAGCGCGGCGAGCAAGGCACTGGCCACGCAGATGGTGGAGGAGATCCAGCTGTACGTCGATGGGCTCAAGGAGCTGTGGCGGTTGCCGTAGGGCAGACACAGAGATCTAGGACGAGCTTGGTTGCGGTGGCCCTGGGAGCGTAGCTCCCGGGACCACCGTTGTCTGTACTGCCGGCTCGCGGAGACGTCGTCGTGAAGCGCGCTGCCAGGGGGCGGCGGCGTGGGACGTTCGACCTTGGGGCCGTGAGGCGGCAAGAGACTGTCTCTGAGAGTGTCGAGAATGCAGTGGTGTTCGTCACGAAAAAATAGGTGAAGAAACCGCGCAGGAGGGGGGCGTTTTTGTTGGAATTACAGGGTTTAGTCGCTGTTGGTCTGTAGGTCGCCCAGTGGTGGACGATCGAGAAAAACCTTGGAAAACACCAAATCGTCACTAGTCTTAACGGCGTCTACATGCCTCGTCGCATCCCTACTCCCCTAGCGGTCCCGGCGGACCTAGGGCCCAGTGCGGTGATGGCAGGCAATCCCTATTCAAGGAGAAGTTATGAGATCTTCCCTCGACGTGCCCCGCAAGTCGGTGCTTCTCACGCGACGTTCGAAGACTGCGGCTGCCATGGGCGCCGTTGCGCTCGTTCTTGGTGTTGGAGCCGGTGTGGCGGTGCCTGTACTGACTAGCCTGTCTCCGGCTGCTGTCGCTGCAGTCACGCCTGGTAACTCGGTGGCGCCCGAGATTGACGGAGTCAACGTCATCGAGAGCGGCACGACCGACAAGAATGCTCAGCACAGCGTCAACGGAAAAGTTGTCCTCCAGACCTCGGGTCATGGCGGTGAGATCGACAATACGGCCGTTGCGACCCCGCTGGAGAATGTACGTGTCTATGCCCAGTGGTACGAGAAGGACGGTTCGGCCTCCCCGATCTACACCGGCACAACGGCGGCTGACGGCACCTACAGCATCGTCATGAAGGACTTCGTCAAGCATGACGGCACGACGGTCTCGTTCGACGCGGACCCGAACTTGCCTCAGGGGGAGAAGTGGCGCGTATGGGCAAAGACGCCGGAGGGGACGTATCTCTGGTACAGCTGGGAGGAAAGCCAGCTTGGTCCGCAGTCGTCCATTATGGATACCGCTTTCGGAGCGGGAAACCTGGTGGGATCTGACCAGCTCACCGGCTTCAACTTCATCTATGCCCCCAAGACCGACGCCGTCATGCATGACATGGCCCACGCTCGCGAGGCGAAGGCTGTCAGTGGTGAGCAGGGCTACATCAGCGGTGAGGTCTATTGGAACAATCGCGCCAATCCGGGTGCGACAACCATGGACATGGTGACGGCACGCGATAGCGGTGATACCGCGGCTCGTCACATTAAGGTTGTCGGGTCGTACCTCTCGGACTACGCGCTCACGCGGATCTACGCCGACGGCCCGGCTGCGATTGGCACCAATGACATTCGTGGACTTGGCTGGAACGACAGCAAGGAAGCGGCTCTGCAGGCCTGGATCAAGGAGCAGATCAAGGCTGAGGGCGTGGACAAGTGGATTGCTGAGACGGTCACCACGACTACTGACGATAACGGCCAGTACCGTCTTCAGTTCAATGGCACCTACGGCAAGGCATATAACGACCGTGGGTACAACGACCGCGTTCTACTTGCTTCTAACCTCTACTCGGACGCGCTGCTTCCTGACAATGTCGCTACTGCCGAGGGGATGACTCCTGGCAAGGCAAAGTATTCTGATCTCTTCAACCGTGTTGCCTCGAGCCCTGAGGTCGGTTCGTGGTACAGGAACGAGACTGACAAGAAAGCGAGGAGCATCGACAAGACTCCGAAGCATGTCAACTTCGACTGGGCTTATGTCTCTCTTGAGGGTGTTGACAGGTACGGCGTGACGACTCCGTACTACGGAAACAAGTTCGCGTTCGATGACGCTGGCACGAGTTGGACTGGCTTCATCTACAACACCACCACCGCGCCTGGTGCGTCGATGCAGAACATTGTTCGTGCGAAGTTCGCCTTGTCTCTCGACGAGCTGTCCTTTGATGTGACGCCTTATGACTCCTTCGGGAACTTCGCCTCCTCGGGGGACACAGTCAAGACGGTCACGACGGGACTACCGAGCGCTGATCTTGGTAACAACCGCTACCAGATCGCCTGGTTTGACCCTGAGGGTAAGGAAGTCAAAGCCTGCAATATAGCGATTCCTGACAACACCGGGACTCTCGCGTCCTGTGGCTTTGAGGCTCCGAACGTGAAGGAAGCGACCACGTACACGGCGCGCCTCTACGCTATCGATACGGAAGGCGAGCGCGGCAGCTACCCGATGTCTCAGGACGCCTTCACTGTCCTCCCGAAGACTACTGATTACGACCCGGTCTACAAGGATGACACCAAGGTTGTGCAGGGAAGCTCGACCACCATCCCGGTGCCAACCTTTGACGACCCTCGCACCAAGGACGTCGTTGAGACCAATGCCACTCCGAAGGACACCACCTTCGAGCAGGATGGCACGGATGTCACCCTTCCTGACGGCACGAAGGGTGCCTTCCCGGGCACCATCGTCGTCAACGACGATGGATCCATCGAGGTGACCCCAAACGCGGACGCTTCGTTGGGCTCCTACCAGGTCCCGGTCAAGGTGACTTACGTGGATGGCTCGACTGACACGGTCTCTGTCCCCTTCGAGGTGACCGAGAGGCTCACGAATGCGGATGAGAATGATCCGTCGTATGAGGGGGTGTCGGTGACTAAGGGTGAGTCGGTGACGTCTGAGTCGCCGAAGAACTCTGACGGTTCGGAGGTTCCGTCTGGTTCAGAGTTCTCGATCCCGGCGGACTTCAAGGCTCCTGAGGGTACGACGGTGTCGGTGGACAAGACCACCGGCAAGGTGACTGTGAAGACGAGTGACGGTACTCCTGTGGGTGAGATCAAGGTGCCGGTGACGGTGACTTACCCGGACAAGACCACGGACTCGACCTCGGTGACGGTTACCGTCAAGGACGCTGCGCCCCAGCCGTCTGACGCGGATGAGAATGATCCGTCGTATGAGGGGGTGTCGGTGACTAAGGGTGAGTCGGTGACGTCTGAGTCGCCGAAGAACTCTGACGGTTCGGAGGTTCCGTCTGGTTCAGAGTTCTCGATCCCGGCGGACTTCAAGGCTCCTGAGGGTACGACGGTGTCGGTGGACAAGACCACCGGCAAGGTGACTGTGAAGACGAGTGACGGTACTCCTGTGGGTGAGATCAAGGTGCCGGTGACGGTGACTTACCCGGACAAGACCACGGACTCGACCTCGGTGACGGTTACCGTCAAGGACGCTGCGCCCCAGCCGACGGTCGACCCGAAGCCGGTTTACGCCGACACCGTTGTCCCCGCAGGGAAAACCACCACGGTCACGCCGACCAACGAGGGCGACGCCTACCCAAGCGGCACGGTCTTCGCGATCGACCCGAGCTTCCAGGCTCCTGGGGGCTACACCATTACGATCGACCCGGCTACTGGCACCCTCTCGGTGACCGTCGCCCCGGCCGGCAAGGACGGCGCGGACGCCGAGTCCGTCACTGTCCCTGTCGTCGTCACCTACCCCGACGGGTCCAACGCCACCAACGACTCCGTCAACGCCGTGATCAAGCTCGACACCGACGGCGACGGCCAGCCGGACGACGGTGACGAGGTCACTGGTGACAAGAACAAGGACTGGGACGGTGACGGGAAGGGTGACCCGACCGATCCGACCAAGGCCGACTCTGATGGCGATGGCCTGAACGATGGTGACGAGATCACTCGCGGCACCGACCCGAACAAGGCCGACACCGACGGTGACGGCGTCAACGACGGTGACGAGGTCACTGGTGACAAGAACAAGGACTGGGACGGTGACGGGAAGGGTGACCCGACCGATCCGACCAAGGCCGACTCTGATGGCGATGGCCTGAACGATGGTGACGAGATCACTCGCGGCACCGACCCGAACAAGGCCGACACCGACGGTGACGGCGTCAACGACGGTGACGAGGTCACTGGTGACAAGAACAAGGACTGGGACGGTGACGGGAAGGGTGACCCGACCGATCCGACCAAGGCCGACTCTGATGGCGATGGCCTGAACGATGGTGACGAGATCACTCGCGGCACCGACCCGAACAAGGCCGACACCGACGGTGACGGCATCAGCGACGGCAACGAGGTCTCTGGCAAGGACAACCCGTTCCAGGACGGCAAGCACGACCCGAACGGCGAGCCCGGCAACACTGACCCGCTCAACCCCGACACTGACGGCGATGGCATCAGCGACGGCGACGAGGTCACCGGCAAGGGCAACACCTACGATGGCAAGCCCACTGACCCGAACAAGGCCGACACTGACGGTGACGGCGTCAACGATGGTGACGAGGTCAAGAACGGGACTGACCCGCTTGTGCCGAACGCGGATGGCAAGCCCTCCACGCAGCCGACTGACCAGGGATCTCAGAAGTCTTCTGGCAAGACGGCCTCGGTGAAGAAGTCGCTGGCGAAGACTGGTGCTGCTGCGGGTCTGACTGCTGTGGTGGCCGCTGGTCTGGCTGGTCTGGGTGGCCTCCTGGTGCGTCGTCGTCGCACTGATGAGGACTGAGACCCTGGCTGGGTTGAGCAGTGACTGACTGTCTGGCCGATGGCCTGAGTCGGTCCTGATGAAGGTGGCCCTGGGAGCACACGCTCCCAGGGCCACCCCCTCTTTGCTCGTGGGGCTCGAAGGTTCGAAGGTCCGAACCAGAGAACCTTTGAGTACAGCAGTCGCACAGATAAAACCTGTAGAAAACACAGGCGTGGCCCAGTGCTATGCACTGGGCCACGGTCGGTATCGGAGGCGCGGTCCCTGAAACGCGTCATCTCCGAACGCGGCAGCAGGTCATCGGGGTCCCTGATCCCCTCGTGCTAGACGCGGTCCGACATTTCTATGGTACAGGTAAGAACTACCTTTCTCCGGCCAGTGGTCCTAGCCGGTGCACCCGGTCCGTGAAGATCCCGCTCACGCCCCACGAGAACAGCTCCTCGGCGCGCTCGTAGGAGTTCACGGTCCACACGTTGACTCCGTAGCCCAGCTCCCTGATCTCCTCGACCCGGCTACGTTCCAGGCCCTCGTCGCCAGGATTGACCGCGATCGCTCCGAGATTCTCCACGTAGGAGCGCCAGTCATCACCCAGCATGCGTGAGTCAGTCAGCAGCGCCAGGTCCGTGCCCTCTCGTCGCACCCGCATCCGCTCCAGCAGCAGCGGGTTGAAGGAGGAGACGAGGACCTCCTTCCCGCCTCGCTCGGCATGAGCGTCAAGCAGCTCAGCCACGCCGTCGGCCAGCCTCCGGCACGCCTGGGCTCCAGCCTCGCAGGACTTCAGCTCGACGTTGACGTTCATCCCGGTCTGCGCCACCACGTCCAGGGCCGCTCGGAGAGTCGGCAGGCTCTCGCCGGCATAGGGGTGGGCGCCCTCGGCGTCTGCGAACCAGGATCCCGCATCAACCTGCGCCAGGTCGGCAGCGGTGAGGTCGTAGTACGAGCCCGAGCGGTTCGTGGTGCGGTCCAGGCGCGAGTCGTGGATGACGATGACGGTCCCGTCGCTGATGACGTCGACGTCTAGCTCGATCCACGCAGCACCTTCGGCTGCCGCCCGGCGGAAGGCCGCCAACGTGTTCTCCGGAGCCAGCGCCGAGGCGCCGCGGTGGGCGAAGACGGTGCGTGCGCCTCCAGGGACGGGAGAAGGACTGGCAAGGGCAGGGTAAGCGCGTGGCGTTGGTGCGGACATGGCGGGATTGTCCCACCGACCGGTAGTCGGCAGGTGACCAATCGCTGTCAGTCAGGTGATCGACGCCGTCGGCCCGGCTCATGGGAGGATCGGGGTATGTCGAGCGACCTGGCACCCTCCACCCAGCCACCTGCCCCCACGACCGAGGCTGACGCGAATCTCGAACCGACCCTGGTCTTCCGCTCCGCTTACGATCAGGGCTTTGCGCGCGTGGCCGCCGTGACGCTGCCGGTGCATCTGGCCGATCCCGCGGCCAACGCCCGCGCCATGATCGAGCAGGCGCGCGCGCTGGACGGCAAGGGAGTCTGCCTGGTCGCCTTCCCGGAGCTGAGCCTGACCGGCTACTCAGTGGACGACCTCTTCCTGTCCGACGTCCTGGCCACCGCCGTCCTTGAGGCTATCGAGCAGATCCGTGCTGCCAGCGCCGAGCTTCTGCCGGCGCTCGTCATCGGCGCCCCGCTGCGCGTGGGCACACGGCTGTACAACTGTGCCGTCGTCATCCAGGGCGGCCGGGTCCTGGGCATCGCGCCGAAGTCCTACCTGCCCACCTACCGCGAGTTCTACGAGGGCCGGTACTTCGCCTGTGGGACCGAGATCGGCGTCGAGCACCTCACGCTGCCCGGCGTGAGGGACGCCGCCGCCCCCTCCTCCGCCCCGCAGCCTGCCTCGGCCGGTGCCGCGCAGCAGGCGGCAGGTCGCGGTGCCTGCGT
>OENY01000262.1_pt1 | contig 15134 bp, 10 predicted proteins | sample 1539391 | NCBI WGS metagenome assembly OENY01 (sample SAMN03777356, study PRJEB22549) | human gut metagenome | biome: gut; feature: infant; material: feces | host: Homo sapiens | collected 2013-11-24 | reverse complement strand
CGTGGGCTCGGAGATGTGTATAAGAGACAGTCATAATATTTGAAGTAACAAATATTATTTCTTTTAAGATACATTTTTAATTGTTTATAGTGCTTTAACTTATCGGTGTATAAATTCTTGCTTTTAGATAAGTGATACCCAACTTTATTGCTGTTTAAAAAGTCACAGCAATCAGCAAATTCTATTTTTGTTCTTTTATCTCTGTAATAGAATACTTCTTTGTTTGACGATTGAAATACTTTAATAATCTCCACTTCGGGGTATCTTTTGTTTATAGACATTTGCTCTGTAAGGATTTTTTGACGATTAAATACATGTTTTTTCACTGATTTACTTGAATGATTTAATGTTTGTTCATACATATAAGGAAATTTAATAAGATAATCCAGTATATTTTTTTTATTAAGTTTGAATTTTAGATATAGAATCGTATGTATTGGGGGAGCATATTGCAATTTCCCTTTATTCTGTAATTCGTTTATTTTGTTTTTACAGGAATTACAAATTATACGCTTATTATAAATCCTAATTTTATTTCCACAGATAGCGCACATTCCAATATTTTTATTTTTTGAATATACTGTTCTATTTTTTTGAGTCGAATTTTGTTTTTTACCTGTATATTTTCCCATAGCCCCTCCATATAGTGTTATGACGCTAGTCAAAACTAGCGTCATGATGATTTTAGATTAGTAGGATACAAAAATACTGTCTTCTTCATTAAAAGTCTCTTTAATTTTCTTTACTATATTTTTATTAGATTCATCAATTAAAGTAGTATCTTCACAGATTAAAGATGCTATTACTTTATATCCTGCTTCTCTCTCTGGAATCACATCTGCAACTAGTTCTACTTTTTCATTACCAAAAGAAAAAGTAACATCACTATGTCCTCTTTTTTGGTATGCTGAACGTTTTACCGTCTGTAAAATATTAAGTAAATTACTAGTTGTCTTTTCAATATATCGATTTGTCATAAAACCCCTTCCTTTCATATAATCGTATATTTAGCATATGAATTATAGCATATAATATATAATAATCAAATATATAAATAAAAAAATAGGATATTAAAACGACCTCAAAATTTTATATTTGTGAGGTCGCTTCAATATCTATTTTTTGCTTTCAAAATCTACTTTTCCGTTGCAATGTCCGCTTTTTTAGCTACAATGTTATAGTTATTGTTTGTTAGTTTATTTGGACGCTCCTAACGACTAAAGTCAGGTACTATTATGTGGGTGTTATGTATCACTGATTTTTTCCCACATATAAACAGTATAGTAAGGCATTAAGTTATTATGTGCACCACTCCCCCCGGTTTCACTCGTTGTAAAACTGTGAGAGTGAGTTCCAGAAGAAGATATATCAATATAATTTTCACGGACATACCATCCAGAACAGTTTCCATCATAAGGGTTATTACTATATAGTGGCCAACCGTGGTAATTGTCTGTATAAAAAGCAGTTCCATAAGCATTTGATGTATTTTTATTATAACCATGTGAGTGGTATCCATCAGTTGATGTTGAGCCAGTATGAGAGTGTATAGGTAATTCATCATTTGTTAATGTATGCGTTTTTTCTCCGCCTGTATTTCTAGATTGGGAGAAATCATCATCTGTAGAATCAACCCCAACTAAACTCTTGCCTTTTGCTGTTCTTTTCCAAGTTCCACCATATACAGTAGCCGGGTCGATATCAGTAGTTAAAGTGATTACATCTCCTACACTGTAATAGGTTGTTCTTTTTAAAGAATCTAGAGTAGCACTTATTTTATCTAATTTTTGTTGTGTAGTTCCACTGAATGTGGTAGGTGTTTTTGACGCATTAGACGTTTTTTCCCAATAATATACAGTAACATATGGCTGCATATTATTGTGTGCTTGGCTTTTTCCTTGTGAATTAGTTGTAAAACTGTGATTATGTGCTCCAGCTGAACCAATTGATGCATATCCTTCAACTAACCTTCTACCGCTAGCATTTGTGGCTAATCCTTTACCAGATTCTGTTGTCATAAAATATGCACCGTAAACATTTGATGTTCCATAAATGGAATAAAATGAATGCGAATGGTTTCCTGAAGTATTGACAGTTCCTGTATGATTATGGGCAGGCAAATTATTGGAAGTAAGTGTAGTTTCTTTTTCGCCTCCTGTATCTCGTACTCCTATAGTAGAACTTACACCGATTAGGCTTTTCCCAGAAGCAATTTTTGTCCAGGTACCACCATATATGGTACCTGGATTTTTATCTTCATAAGTGATTTTAATATATCCTAAATTATAATATTCTTTTTTTTCTAGCTTATTAGTCTCTTCACTCCATTCATTAATTAGATTATCAACTGTAGAGGCATTTACTGAATTCAATGAGCAACTTATGATTATAAAACATAAAAAACAAGCAGCAACTATTTTATTATACTTCATATAAATACCTCCTAATTTCCAACTTTTTCCCATGTATATACACCATAATATGGTTGCATATTGTTATGTGCTGTACTACCGCCTGTATTGTTAGTTGTAAAACTGTGCGAATGATTTCCAGCATCATAGATACCATGGTATCCTTCTTTTAAATGGTCTTTAGAATGAGAAGCTGGGATATATGGATTACCTGCAGAAGTATCACTTGTTGAGTAAGCAACCCCATATGTTTGTGCCGTATTAGAATTAAACGAATGACTGTGATTTCCGGCATTATTTGTTGTACCCATATGACTGTGACGTGGCATAGTGTCAATTGTTATATTTTCAGTTTTAGTTCCACCAGTCTTTCTAATAGTATTAAAATCGGAATCATTTTCATCTAATCCAACTAAAATTCTATCTGTAGCAATTTGTTGCCAAATTCCTCCATATAAAGAAGAAGGATTAGTTGAATTTGTTGTTTGAATTACTGTACCAATAGCGAAATTAAATGTGTTTTTTGTGTCTTCTATTTGTTTAGCAATATCGCTGAATACAGCATATAATTCTATAACTGCATCATTTGTATTTTTTAAATTTGTCACGTTTTGTTCATCATCTAACTTAACAGTATTTCCAGATTTTGAAGTATCCCAACCAACAAAGTCATAACCTGATTTAACAGCTTTTAACGCAGCACCAGATGTTAGTTTTTTAGAAGTGTTGTAAGTATGATTTGAAGAACCTAATAGGGTAGTACCATTGTAATATTTTACAGTATATGTATTGGCTGTTGCAGTAGCTGTTAAAATAACATTACCTGCCGGTACAGTGAATGCATATGTTTGTTTTGGTCCATCTGGCAATAAGCTTGTATTAGACGATATCCATTTATTCCAATGATATCCTGTGGCTGAAGTCGAAGTTACATAAGCGTTTGTTCCGTAGTATGCAGTAAATGTATCAGTTACTGATGTTATTCCTGTTCCTTTTGCAACAGTTATTTGATATTTGTTTCTTGAATAATAAATGTTAATTATACGACTTCCATCTGGAGATATTGTTGTAGTAGTGGATGAGGTTGTGGAAGATGCGTTATCAAGTCTTGTTTCTTTATACGTAAATCCAGTAAATGTTTTTCTATATGCAGATAAAGTAATGGTTGCATCTGATGTACCTGTATATTTTTGTGTTGAATTTAATGCATATGTAGCACCATCTGTATTCATTAAATAATGATTTACTGAATAGCTTGTTGAAGTATTAGCTCTCCAAATAGCGTAAAGATTTACAGTTCCGTTATGTGTAGAGGTTAGGTTATTTACACTAGCACCATCTGTGTAATTTACTGTAGTTCCGCCAGAAGTTGTAGACCATCCTACAAAAGTATATCCTGTTTTACTCAAATTCAAAACTGAGGTAGTTGTTAGGCTTTTAGCACTATTGTATGTATGGGAAGAAGAACCTACTTTTGTATTTCCGTTATAATAATTGACTGTATAGTTGTTTGCTATCCAATTTGCAGTCAATGTAGTTTGACTAGCACCAAACGTAAAAGTACCTTTATTTGTAGCATCATATGTTATTTTACCTGCACCTGTTAATGTCCATTGATTAAATCTATAGCCTGTTTTTGTTGGGGCATTAATAGAAATTGTACTGTCTGTTGTTCCATTTATTTGTGTGTTGTTTGTTGAACTATTATAAGTCCCGCCATTTGGATTTATTGTTAAAGTTTGTGTATTAGACCGCCAAACAGCATAGAGCTTGATTACTGTTCCCTGAGTTGCTGTCAAATTTTTTATACTAGCGCCATCAGCATAATTTACAGTGGTTCCACCAGAAGTTGTAGACCACCCTGCAAAAGCATAGCCGGATTTTGTTAATCCTAAAGCTGATGCTGTAGTTAAGTTCTTAGCAGTATTATAAGTATGAGAAGATGAACCTTTTTTAGCACTATCAGAGTAATATTCTACTGTATAAGTATTTGCCCTTGCATTAGCTGTTAATGTTACATTTCCAGCTGGCATTGTAAATGAATAAGTTTGAGCTGTGCTATTGGCTAATAATCCAGTATTAGAGGAAGTCCAATTAACCCAAGAATATCCAGTTGTTAACGTTGTTGTAACAGACGCACTGGTTCCATAGTATTTTGTAAAGTTTGAAGTTACTGTATTAATTCCAGTTCCTTTATTAACTGTAATTGTATACTGATTTCTTGAATAATAAATATGAATTACACGGCTTCCGTCTGGAGCAATTGTTGTTGTGTCTGAATTTGTTGCTGTTGATGAGTTATCTAATTTTGTTTCTTTATAGGTAAATCCTGTGAATGATTTTCTATACGAAGAGAGTGTAATTGATGAATCTGATGTACCAGTATAAGACTGTGTAGAATTTAAAGTATAAGTAGTTCCATCTGTATTCATTAAATAATGTTTGACATTAAATTGTGTTGTTGCATTAGGTTTCCATAAAGCATATAGCTTAACAACACCACTATGAGTGGCAGTTAAATTTTTAACACTTGCTTCATCTCCATAAGTAGCAGTAGATGCGGATGCAGAAGTTTTCCATCCATTAAATACATATCCTGTTTTATAGATTTTTAGAGCAGATGCGCTTGTTAGATTTTTTGCAGTATCATAAGTGTGGTTAGAAGAACCAACTTTAGTATTTCCATTATAGTATTCAATAGTATAAGTATTTGCTATCCATTTAGCAGTTAATGTAGTTTCGCCTGCTCCAAATGTAAATGTTCCTTTGTTATTTGTATCGTAAGTTATTGTACCTGGTCCAGATTTAGTCCATTGGTTAAATCTATAACCTGTTCTTGTTGGAACTTGAATATTAATATGACTATCTGTTTTTCCAGTTATTTTTGTATTAGCTGTAGTATTGTCATATCTACCGCCATTTGGATTGATTGTTAATAGTTGGTCATTAGCTGTCCATACAGCATAAAGTTTTACTACTCCACCTTTTGTTGCTGAAAGATTTTTAACACTTGCTCCATCTCCATATGTAATAGTTGTTCCACCGCTTGTTGTTGACCATCCTTGGAAAGTATATCCTTGTTTTTTGATGCCTAAGTTTACTAATGAAGTTAAGTTTTTAGCAGTGTTGTAAGTGTGAGTTGAAGAACCACTCTTTACTCCGTCAGAGTAATATTCAATTGTATAAGTATTTGCGGTGGCAGTTGCCGTTAATGTTACATTTCCAGCTGGTACAGTGAATCCATATGTTGCATTTGTACTATCTGCTAATAATGAAGTATTAGAAGAACTCCATTTATTCCATGAATATCCACTTGATGCAGTAGCTGTTACTGATACATTGCTTTGATAATATTGTGTAAATGCTGCAGATGCTGATGCTACACCAGTACCTTTTACAACAGTAATTGTATATTTATTTCTAGTGTAATAAAGATTTAAAACACGGCTTCCATCTCCAAGAATTGTTGTTGTATCTGAACTTGTTGCAGTTGAAGAACCATCTAATTTACATGAATTATATGTAAATCCTGTATAAGTTTTAGCATGGTCCTTAATAATGATATTATTATCAGTTGGCCCAGTTAAATTATCAGTGTCTTTTAATGTGTATCCGACACCATTTACGTTCATTAAATAGTGTTTAACTGTATAATTAGTTGTTTGATGCTGTGTCCAATGTGCAGTTAATGTGTGGTTACTTGTTGATGTAACTTTTGTTCCTGCAATAATTTGAGTATTACCTAAATGCCAACCAGCAAATGTATAACCATCACGAGTAGGTGTAGGTAATGTGCCATATGTTGAATTGTATGTTACTTGTTTTGTTGCTGGGCTAACTGTACCACCAGCGGGGTCGAATGTAACTGTATATTGGTTTGCAGTCCATAATGCATATAGTTTTACAGTTCCGCCATTTGTTGTAGTTAGATTTTTGACGGTTGCACCATCATTATATTTTTTAGTACCACCGTCTGTTAAAGCCCAGCCACTAAATGTGTATCCAGTTTTTGCCAATTTTAAAGTTGATGCACTTGTTAGGTTTTTATCTGTATCATAAACGTGTGTAGAAGTTCCGACCTTTGTAGTTCCGTTATAATATTCAACATTATAGTTATTAGCCGTCCATTGAGCATCTAAGGTAAAGCTTTCCCATCCGTTAGGAATAGTTGCTCCAGGTTTAAATGTATATTGAGTATTGTGGTGAGCTACCCATTGATTAAAGGTATATCCAGTTCTTGATGGAATAGAAGTAGTAATTTTTTCTCCACCATTAAACTTAAAGTTTTGTTTTGTTGGGCCACCCGTTCCACCATTTGGATTAAATGTAATTGTATAAGTATTTGCTGTCCATACTGAATAAAGTTTTACAACAGCATTATTTGTTGATGTTAAGTTTAAAACCTCTTCGCCATTTTTATAAATGACTTTAGTAGAATCAGCAGTTTCGCTCCATCCAGCTAAACTATAACCAGTTCTCTTGATTCCTAAATCTACATCAGTTTTTAAAGCTTGTTTGCTGTTGAAAGCATGAATTGAAGAACCTACTAATGTCCCGTTATCATAATATTCAATCGTATATTTATTAACATTCCATTTAGCGATTAATGTGCTATTGGATGTGATTTTTACAATTGAATCTTTTGTGATTAATTCATTTCCTAAATACCAGCCAGAGAATCCATATCCTTCATAAGTTGGGACCGGTAAGATTCCATAAAGAGAATCATAAGTTACTTCTTTAGTTGTAGTACCAACTGTTCCTCCATTTGCATCAAAGTTAATAGTGTATTTATTAGCCGTCCATTTAGCAACTAATGTACTGTCTCTTGTAATTTTTACAATTGAATCTTTAGTAATTTGAGTGTCATCTAAGAACCAACCATTAAAAGTGTAACCACTTCTTGTTGGTGTAGGTAGTGTGCCATAAGCCTTATCGTATGTTACTTTGATTGATGTTGGATTAACCGTACCACCAGCAGGGTCTAGAGCAACTGTGTAAGCGTTCGCTTGCCATACTGCATATAATTTAACCACTCCATTAGTAGATGATGTTAAATTAATAACACTTTGACTATTTTGGTATTTTACAGTTGTACTGCCATTTGTTAAAGCCCAACCTTTAAATGTGTATCCAGGATTGTTTAATCCTAATGTTGCAGCGGAAGTTAAGTTTTTAGCTGTATCATATATATGAGAAGAAGAGCCTTTTAACTGACCTAAGCTGTAGTATTCAATTTTATAAGTATTAGCTTGCCATACTGAATATAATTTAACTGTGCCATTAAAAGATGTAGTTAAATTTTTAATGCTTGCACCATCAGTATATTTTGCAGTTGTTGCTCCTTCTGTTAGTGTCCAACCTTTAAATGTATATCCAGTTTTTTTAATGTTTAAAGAGGATGAAGTAGTAAGGTTTTTAGCTATATCATATACATGAGAAGAAGAACCTACTAATGTTCCATTGTCGTAATATTCAACAGTATATGAATTTGCATCCCATACTGCATAAAGTTTGATTACTGCACCATTTCCGTTTGTTAAATTTTCAATGTTTTGACCATCATTATAAACGGGAGTCATTGTTTCAGAATTGGTTGCCCAACCTTTAAATGTATATCCAGGTTTTGATATTTTTAAGGCTGCTAAAGTCGCTAAATTTGATTCTTTATCAAAAGTGTGTGATGAAGAACCTTTTTTATAACCATCTGAATAATATTCAACTGTATAAGTATTTGCAGACCATCTAGCGGTTAAAGTGACATTGGAAGTAATTTTAACAATTGTACTGCTTGTAATATGTTGTTCACCTAAATACCAACCATTGAAAGAATAACCTGTTCTAGTTGGTGTAGGCAAAATACCAAATGTTCCATCATATATAACTTCTTTACTGATTACATCAACATTTCCGCCATTTGCTTCAAATACAACAGTATATTTATTTGCTTCCCATTTAGCTACTAATGTGCTGTTTGATGTAATTTTTACAATTGAGTCTTTAGTGATTTTTGTACTTCCTAAATACCAACCTTTAAATGTGTATCCAGTACGGGATGGGGTTGGTAATTCACCGTATGATTGGTTATAAGTTACTTTAATTATTGTTGGATTAACTGTACCACCTGCAGAGTCTAACGTAACTGTATAAGTGTTAGGAGTCCATACTGCATATAAGTCAATAGCAGTGCCTATACTTAAATTTTTAACAGGTGCACCATCTTTAAATGTAACTTTTAAGTCTGTGGGCGATATTGACCAACCTTGGAACGTATATCCTGTTTTAGATAAATTCAATTCAGCAATTGTTTTTAAGTTCGAATCTTTATCATAAACATGAATAGAAGAACCTACTTTTTGAGTTCCATTATAGTAATTGACTGTATATTCTTTAGCTTTCCATACTGCGTATAAGTTTTTATTTCCATCAGGAGTTGTTACAAGGTTTTTAACGGTTTCTCCGTCTTTATATTTAACAGTTGTGCTTCCCTCTTCAGTAGTCCAACCTTCAAATTGGTATCCTGCTTTTTCTAAAGCTAAATCTTTAACAGTTAATAAAGGTTCAGCTTTATCATATGTGAATTGGCTTGTACCATAAACTTTATTTTCACTTATATAGGTTACAGTATATTTATTGGCTTGCCAAACGGTATAAAGATTAATATTTGCATTATTTATATCTGCTAAATTTATAATAGATTGTCCATCTGTGTAAGATGGTATTTTATCCGAGTTCGATAATCCCCATCCAGCAAAAGTGTATCCAGTTTTATCAATATGAAATGAGCTGAATTGAGGTAATAAGTCAGGTTTATCATATGTAAATGTTTTTGAACCTAATTTAGTTGAACCATTATAAAAGTTAATTGTATAAGAATTTGCCTTCCATTTTGCTTTTACTGTTATGTCGCTGGTTATCTTAACAATATCAGTGTTTTTTAATTGTTTATCGTTATCGAAGAACCAACCTATAAATGTATATCCAGTTCTTGTAGGTGTAGGAAGAGTTCCATATGTAGAATCATATGTCACTTCTTTATTATGTGGAGAAACTGTTCCTCCATTTGCATCAAAGGTTAATAAGTAGGTATTTGGTTGCCATTGTGCGTATACTGTTTGGGTCTTATATTGAAAATCATCAATTTTTGTTCCTCCAGAAGCTTTTGTATACCATCCTTTAAAGGTATAACCTGTTTTACTTGTATCTGGAATATTTACGTCTTCACCCTCAAAGGCTGTTTCAATATAAGTTTTGTCTCCAACGATAAAAGTTATTGTATATGTGTTTTGGGCCCAATGTGCATATAAAGTTGAATTACCGTCAATTTTATAAATGTCACTTTCTGTAACTTTTGAACCATTTTCTCTATCTGTATACCATCCAGTGAATGTATAGTATTGTCGTGTTGGCGTTGGTAATGCACCATATGCTGAATCATATGTTACAGTTTTTGTATTTTGAGGTGTAGTTCCCCCGTTGCTGTCAAAATTTACAGTATATTCATTAGCTTTCCAGTTGCTATATAATTTGAAAGTTGAGTTTTCTTTTTCTGTTAATCTTGAGGTTGTACTTCCAGCGGTATAAAGAATATCTGATAAGTCAGTCCAGCCTTTAAAAGTATATCCAGTTTTCTTAATACCAAATTCATTAATATCTTTAATTGTTATATCTTGGTTATATAAATAAGGGAAAGTACCTAATAAAGCATTATCATGATAGTATGCAACATTATATTGAATAGGGTTCCAATGAGCATATAGCGTATGATTTCTATTAATTTTTACTATGGATTCTTCAGTTATTTTAGTTCCGCCAATTACTTTTGTATACCAACCCTCAAAATTATATCCAATTCTTGTTGGTACGGGTAATGTTCCATACTTTTCGTTTGTAGAAACGATTTTAGAAGTAGAAAAATCGGGACTAATTTCACCACCGTTTAAATCAAAACTCACTTTTACATTTAAACGAATATTGTCACCTATTTCATAGTCGTCATCCTCTTCAGAATAGGTACTACCTCCTATGTTTGTTTTGATTATTTTCCAATCAGTAGCTACTATAGTTTCTGATTTCGTGTTACTTTCGCTAGTATGTTGGTATAATCCGCTAATTATTATCCCAGCGCAAAGTATGATGACTAACCAAGTAAGTGCTTGTTTAAGACTAAAATGCAAAATTCCACCTCCATAAAATATTTATATAAAGGAGTTATAGTTGATTTCGATTTTTTTTACCGTGATTTTTGGGCAAGTATACTTTATTTATGGGCTATTTTCAATATTTTACCAATAAAAAAGGGAAGTATTTGGATTGTGCATTATGTTTTGGTGATACTTATAGTGTTTATATAGGATTCCACGTTTTTTGACTTTTTCCATGATATAAAAAAGAGGAAGAAAAACTTCCTCAATATTCTCGGATTCACCATCCTAATTCTATATCTAAACTCGAGCTCACCACTCTAAAATAATAAAAAATTATATTGATTTTGATATTACATAGCTATTTTTTCCCACGTGTATACCACATAATAAGGCATTAGGTTATTGTGTGCTCGATTCCCACCAGTTGAGGAAGTAGTGAAACTATGGGAATGACTACCTGAGTCACTTCCGTTTGTCATACTTTGTTCGTTTTCGTTATAAACAGGAATGGCATTAGTGCTCGCACTTCCCCAATATGAGTCTGCTCCAACATTCCAAGCACTTGGGGATAATCCACCATTTATACTTCCATCTGCTTTTGGTGTACTTGTGTAGTTTATTTTATGATTATGATTATAGCTTTTTGTTGTAGTTGTACCTGTATGTCCATGAATTGGCATTTCTGCAATTGTTAAAGTGTGTTCTTTTTCTCCTCCTGTATTTCTTACCTTAGCAAAATCATCATCGTCTTTGTCGTATCCTACAAGGGTTTTTCCTCTAGCAATTAATTGCCAAGAACCGCCCATTGTTGAAGAAGGATTAATGTTGGATGTGGATTGAAAAACAAAGCCAATAGGAACTGATTTTGCTTCTAGTGCCTCAATTCTAGCAATAATATCAGGGTCTTCCTTATAATGAGCATATAAAATATGTAAGTTATCGTTTACTACAATTGTATCTGCTGTAACTTTATTTCCACCGTCTTTTTCCGTATACCAACCATCGAAAAGGTATCCATCTTTTGTAGCTGTAGGAAGTTCACCATAAGCTTTTCCAAATTCGATGGGTTTCATTAAAACGTCTGTAGTTCCTTCAAGTGCATTGAACATAACATTTTCTTTTTTTGTAACTGTTTGGTTATTCCATATATAATCAGCAACATTATTACTCTCATTTACATTTTTGTTATTTAATCCAATCCAAAAATTTATAGCTAATGTCCCTACAATGAGTACAAGAAGGAGTCGAACAACATGTTTTACTGTAAAACTCATTTATAAACCTCCTAGCCTATTTTTTCCCAAATGTATGCTGTGTAATAAGGCTGCATGTTATTGTGCGAAAATCCTTGTCCTGTATTGTTTGTTGTGAAACTATGTGTATGATTTCCAGAACTTGAGGAAGTAGAACTTCTGCCCATTATAGCAATCCGCCCTGTATAGTACCCACCGTTACTTTGCACACCTTTAGTTGAAAAACCGCCAGTTAGTTCATTGTAGCTATGGGACCATTTAAATTTATGAGAATGTGTACCACTTTCGCTTGTAGTTCCTGTATGACTATGTGATGGAATTTGTTCAATTGACAGGCTTGTTTTCTTCTCGCCACCTGTTTTTCCAACTTTATTAAAATCGCTATCATTTGAATCAATAGTAACTAAACATTTTCCGTTGGCAATTCTTTTCCATGTGCCACCATATATTGTTGAGGGGTTAGTGGCAGTCTTAGAAATATAAATGTATCCAATTGGAAGGTGTTTATTTTCGAGTGCTTCTAGGCGCTCCTCTAAGGATAGTGCATAAATTTTATTGTGATTAAGTTCAGTATAATTTGGTATTAGGGGTATAGCCAATATTATTAGAAGAAACAAAATAATTTTCTTTTTTAATTCAATATATCTTTTCATCATGCAACACGCTCCCATATGTGTACAACATAATATGGCTGCATATTATTATGTGTTTGGCTTTCACCACTTGAGTTTGTAGTGAAACTATGTGAATGAACAAATTCACTATTTGTAGTAGTATCTGCATAATTCCAATCAGTATTTACTAGTATTCGATTGTAAAAATATCCACCGCTTCCATTCCAGTTACTACCTCTAAATCCAAACGTACTAGGATTTCCCCCTTCCTGACTATTGGGGTACAAAGATGTTGAATGAGAATGAAGACCAGCAGTTGATGTTGTAGCTGAATGATTATGAGATGGTAATTGATTACTAAGTAGGCGAACTGCTTTTTCTCCCCCGCTCATGCCACTATTAGATAGGCTACTATCACTTTCTTCAACTCCAACAATGCAACGTCCTTTTGCGGTTTCTTCCCACGTTCCGCCAAAATAAATAGAGGGGTTTTCACTAGTGGTCATATATATTATAGAACCTATTTTATATAGTTCATTATTTTCTAATCTGTCAAGTCGTTCAGATATGGATTCTGCTGAAACAGGAATAATTGAATTTAAAAAGAAAATACTTAGTAAAAACCACAAAAAAACTAATTTAATCCTTGTTTTCTTTATATATAAAATACTATCACCTCCAGGAATATTCAAAATACAATCAAGTTTGCTGAATTATATATTTTTTTAATATTTTTTACAACAGCAAACACATTAAAAATCTGATTATCCTCTAAACCACTGCATATATCATAATTTGCATGAAAATCGGAACGTAGGCAGTACACAAAACCATGCACCGTAGGGATAACAGAAAAATAAGCTGTCTGAATAGTTTTCTGGTATAATATATGTACGAGGAAAGTGACAAATTAAAAACTGCGGAAGTGAAATGATAATGCACCCTAATTTTTGGTTAATAATGTTTTGTACTTTTATAGTTTTTGCTGGAGGATATCAGTAAAAAAGGAAATAGATAAAACAGGGAATTTAAATGTTGGATGTTGGAGAAGGGACTATTAGCCTTAATATAGTAATGCAAGAGGTTCTTGCGTCTGTTTTTTTTGATATGCAAGAGGCACTTTCTTGAAAAAAACTTGGTTGAATTATAGACTGAAAACGCAGAGGTGAAATACATGGATTTTGGAGAACAAATTAAAAGCATTCGTCAAAAAGAAAAATTGACACAAGAACAATTTGCTATGAAACTGAATGTGAGTAGACAAGCTGTTTCAAACTGGGAGAATAACAAAAATCTTCCAGACATAGGAATGCTTATTTTGATGTCTGATGTGTTTCAAATATCTCTGGATTATTTGATTAAAGGAGAAAATGAAATGAACAACATGACAGAAAAAGTAATCAAAGATGGAAGTGAAACCAGAAGAGCCAAGTATAATATGGTGTGTTCGATTATAGGGATTTTCTTGATTTTAATTGGAATTATACTACTTCTTGTGAAAGGATTGTCGGTAGAGTATATTGATGCACAAGGAGTGCTGCATGAGAATTTCTTTCTTGCCCCAATCGGATTTTTATGCGTGTTTAGTGGTTTGATTTCTTTTATTACAGTTGGTATAACTACAATTTTCAGCAAATTAAAAAATAGGAACTCATAATTATAGTTCTATTGTTAACCTCACCACCTAATTTACTTCGTAAATATAGATGGAGAATGTGTACCAATGATTTTATTCAAGACAATCAGTTAGTCTTAAGACTGACTGATTTTTTCGTACCCAAAAAGGAGTGTATCAACAGACAGGTCCCCTGCTGGAAAAAATGATATTACTGAGGGCAAAACATAAAAAGGACCTTAATTACGGTATCGACACGCTAGGTGGTAAAAACAGTCTGTTAGCTGTATAAGAAAAAATACCGATAAAGCCCAAAAATAAGGGATATATCGGCATTCACCAACTGATTAAAAGATAATCGGATTTTTAACCTGTTTTTAAATAAAAATTTCAGCTTTATGGTTCTAATTAACAATTGATTGATTCTAAAAATTTTGAATATTCCTGGTATTCCATCCTTGCAGTCTCTACAGGAATTTTTTTTAAGTTTTTTTCAAGTTTGCCATAGCCTATTCCAGCAATGAAAATTAAATCATGTACAATAAGAAACTCTTTATTAGATTTTGCTTGAATTAATGCAATATGTTTTGATGGAGAGTACAAATAAATATCTTTAATATTGAATTTTTTATTATTTCTATATCCTTCCAGTTTATATGCTTTTGCTTCTTTTGCATTTTTTAAGTTTATTAAAAGTTCTTCTTTTGGGGTTAGTTTCCTTGGTTCGGGATAAAAATTACTCAGCGTTGCTCACCTCGTTGCCTTCCATATCAACTGTATGAGAGATATTTGTGAAATCAAAAATATTGGCAAATTTTAATTTTGATTTGTTTTTTTCAAGTTTTTTAACTGTAAATTGTTCAGTGAATTCATCATAAATCTTATCTAATCCTAAATATTGTAGTACTTTTTGCATTCCTTTATTATTAATGTCAAAATCTTTGGTCCAAAAATTTATCTCATATACTGCAAATGGTTCTTCTTCGTCAAAGTCGTAATAAGCCATTAGCCAGTAATCCTCTTTTCCAAATTCCCGGTTTGTAGAATCTGTCTCTTATACACATCTCCGAGCCCACGAGACAAGAGGCAATCTC
>OENY01000261.1_pt1 | contig 15185 bp, 10 predicted proteins | sample 1539391 | NCBI WGS metagenome assembly OENY01 (sample SAMN03777356, study PRJEB22549) | human gut metagenome | biome: gut; feature: infant; material: feces | host: Homo sapiens | collected 2013-11-24 | reverse complement strand
GTTCGGGCGCCGCACGGAGCGTTTCGACGGCCCACGCGCTGCGGGCCATCGTCGGCGACCGCACGACGGCTACCTCGCGCGTACTGGAGATGTACGGCATAACGGGTACGGTAGTGGACGAAGACCTCAAGAAGTTCGCCGTGGGCGACGACTTCCGCACTGAAATTCAGGTGCACATGCTCGACTTCAACGAAGAGAACAAGCCCGAAGAGAAAACCTCGTCGCACCTGCTCGACAAATTCGGCGTGAACCTCACGCGCATGGCCCGCGAAGGCAAAATCGACCCCGTCGTGGGGCGCGAGCAGGAGATCGAGCGCGTAGTCCAGATTCTTTCGCGCCGCAAGAAGAACAATCCGATCCTGATCGGCGAAGCCGGCGTGGGCAAGAGCGCCATCGTCGAGGGACTCGCCCTGCGCATCGCACGCGGCGAAGTGCCCTACACCATCGCCGACAAGACGCTCTTCTCGCTCGACGTCTCGTCGCTGGTGGCCGGCACGAAATTCCGCGGCGAATTCGAAGAGCGCATGCAGCAGCTGCTCGACGAACTGCGCAAGGCCAAGGATACGATCATCTTCATCGACGAGATACACACCATCGTGGGTGCAGGCTCGACGCAGGGCAGTCTCGACACGGCCAACATCCTCAAACCGGCGCTGGCGCGCGGCGAACTGCAGACCATCGGCGCCACCACGCTGGACGAGTACCGCGAGAACATCGAGAGCGACTCGGCCCTCGAACGCCGCTTCCAGAAGGTCGTAGTGGAGCCTACTACGCCCGATCAGACGCTCCAAATCCTGCGCAACATCGCGCCCCACTACGAACGCCACCACAAGGTGCGCTATACGGAGGAGGCCCTGCAGGCGTGCGTGACCCTCACGGGCCGCTACATCACCGACCGCTTCTTCCCCGACAAGGCCATCGACGTCATGGACGAAGCTGGCTCGCGCATACACCTGCAGTCGGCGCGCGAACCGGCCGAGCTGCGCGAAATGGAGACGGCGCTCACCGACGCGCAGCGCGAACGCCGCGAAGCGGTCGAAGCGCTGGTCTACGAAAAAGCCGCCTCGGCGCGGATGCGCGAAATCGCGCTCCGCTCCAAACTTGGCGAAACCAGAGCCGAGTGGAAGCGGTCACTGGAGACCAATCCCGTAGAGGTCACTGCGGAACACATCCAGCAGGTCATCACCTCGATCACGGGTATTCCCGCCGAACGGATATCGGGCGGCGAGATGACGCGCCTGCAGATGCTCTACGACCACCTCGCACGCCGCGTCGTGGGACAGCAGGAGGCCGTGGAGAGGATCGCCCGCACAATCCGCCGCTCGCGCGCCGGACTCAAGGACGAAAACCGCCCGATCGGCGTCTTCCTCTTCGTGGGTCCTACGGGCGTGGGCAAGACCCTGCTGGCCAAGGAGGTCTCGAAGTGGCTGTTCGACGAGCACCGGGGCCTGATCCGCATCGACATGAGCGAATACGGCGAGAAGCACAATGTCGCGCGTCTGATCGGATCGCCTCCGGGATACGTCGGTTACGGCGAGGGCGGCCAGCTCACCGAAGCGGTCCGCCGCCAGCCCTACTCCGTGGTGCTGTTCGACGAGATCGAGAAGGCGCACCCCGAAGTCTTCAACTCCATGCTGCAGATCTTCGACGAGGGACACCTCACCGACGGTTCGGGCCGCAGGGTGGACTTCCGCAACACGATCATCATCATGACCTCGAACGTCGGGTCGCGCAACGTGGTCCAGAAATCGGTGCAGGTGGGTTACAGCACCGTCTCGAAGAGCGCCACGGCGGTCGCCGCCCCGCAGTGCGAGTACCGCAAAGCCCTCGAACAGACCTTTGCGCCGGAGTTCCTCAACCGCATCGACGACATCGTGCTGTTCCGCACGCTGGAGCTCTCCGACGTGGAGCGGATCATCGAGCTGGAGCTGCAGGGACTCTTCGAGCACACGCGCCGGCTGGGCTACAAGGTGAAGATCACCGACGGAGCCAAACGCCGTCTGGCAGCCATGGGCTACGAATCGCGCTATGGCGTACGTTCGCTCAAGCGCACACTGATGGACAACGTCGAGGAACCGCTCTCGACCCTGATTATCGACGGCAAGTTGCACGAAGGCGACACGGTCGTCGTCGAATCGGGCAAGCCGCACGGCGTCCGGATACGCGTGGCATGACAGACGGTCGATTTCCCATCTTCCCGTTGAAAGAGACCGGTTTCAAACCGGTCTCTTTTCTTATTCCGCCACTTTTTTATTCCATAATTGCCTGAAAGATTATTTTTCAACTAAATTTGTCCGGATTTAATACAGTTTCATAACACCGACATGCGTCAGATGCTCCTGAAAGCCCTTGCGTCAGGGCTTATTATGTCCTTGTTTCCATTCGCCGCGATATCGGCGCCCGCCGGGCCGTCACACGCCGACAGCCTGCTCAGGCTTTTATCCAAGACACACGATGCCGTCGGCCGGGAACGGATATACGTCCAGCTGGCCGACCTGAGCGGAGACAGTCTCGAACTCGCAGCGCCCTATTGGGACGCGGCGCTCGCCGAAGCGCGGAAATCCGGAGACCTCTACGGCTGCAAGGACGCGCTGGACTTTCTGGTACGCAAATTCGCAGGCCGGGACTCGCAGCGGGCCGAGAAATACATCGCCCTTGCGGACAGCATTCTTCCGGGACCGCGCCACGCCCTGTTCCGCTCGTCGCTCTACGCCTACTACATCTGGAAGCTGATGAACGACAACAATGCGGTCGAAACCGTAAAACACGAACTCGACAGACTCAAGACCAAAATCCACAACGAACTCTCGCCCGAAGAGCGCATCGAATGGGAATTCCTGACGGGACTCTCCCTAGACTTCTCGTCGCTGGCGACCGAAGCCTACGACAACATCGGCAAGGCGATCCCCTATGTGGAGCAGGCATTGAAAAAACTCGAAGCTTATCCGTTGGAAGAGCGTCTCCACATGGAGCGGATCTGCCGCGACGAGCTTTCCGAACTCTACATGCTCAGCAAAGACAAACGCGCCGAAAAGCAGATCCAGCAATGTATCGACCTGCACCGCGCATGGCTGGCGATGGACGACCGCTTCGAACGCCCCTACCGCGACACGACGGGCTACACGATGCGCGCCTACTCGAAGATGCTCTATCTGCGCGAGCTTATCTCCAAAGAGAAGGCGACCCAATATTACGGGAAGTGCATGGAGCTGGCCCGCGCCAGAGGCGATCTGGCCGAGATTTACAGCACCAGCGCCCGCTATTACCAGTACATGGAGGAATACGAGCGGGCCGTGGCCTATATCGACTCGGCCGTAACCGTCTACAAGCGCAACGGCACAAAAGCGGATTTCGCCTCCATATACGCAGTGCAGTCGTGGCTTTACGAGCATCTGGGCGACTACAAAAACGCCCTCGAAGCGCTGCGCGAATCCAATACGATCCGCCACAACGACCGCGTGGAAGAGGCGCAGAACAGCCTCGCCGAGATGCAGACCCTGTTCGAAGTGGGACAGCTGGAACTTGAAAAATCCCGGCTGGCCAACCGCATGAAATTCATCGCCCTGCTTGCCGGCGGGGTGCTGCTGCTGCTGCTCGTCGGCTGGAGCGTCTACCAATACGTCATGGTCCGACGGCTGAAACAGATCAGGCGGCAGCTCACCGACGCCAACCAAGAGATAACCCGCCAGAGCCGCCGCGCCACGGAGAGCGAAAAGATGAAAACGGCCTTCATCAACTCCATGTGCCACGAAATCCGCACGCCGCTCAACGCTATCAACGGATTTTCGGAACTGCTGCTCGATGACACCCTCGACGCCCATACGCGGCGCGAATTCCGCGAACAGATATGGACCAACACGACCGCGCTGACCACCCTGCTGGAAAACATGCTCGAACTGTCGAGTCTGGTCAGCTCCGAAGCGCCCCTGCCGCAGACCGACACCGACATCGGTCTGCTTTGCGCCGAACGGCTGGAATACCAGAAGCGGCAGTCGAACAACCCGCAGGTGGAGTATATCTTCAAGGGGGGGGGTGAAGGTCCCTGCATCATTCCGACCAACGTCTTCTACATGACCCGCGTGATCGACAACCTGCTGCAGAACGCCGCCAAATTCACCGCCGCAGGCTCCGTCACGCTCTCCTGCGAGAAGGATGACAGCAAACGCAGACTACGCATCCGCGTGGCCGACACAGGCATCGGCATCGACCCCGACAAGCGGGAGTGGGTATTCGAACGCTTCGCCAAAGTGGACCCCTTCAAACCGGGTTCGGGCATCGGGCTTTATCTCTGCCGCCTGATCGTCACGCGGCTCGGAGGCGAAATCCGCGTCTGCCCCGAATACCGCGCAGGCTGCTGCATCGATATCGTCCTCCCCTGCTGATGCTTAAATCCGCCCCTTCCGGGCGGATTTTTCGTATCGGACGGGGCTGCGGATTGCAATCCGGAGTTAATTAGCTATCTTTGCATCCTAAATCCGGAACGCAATGTACAGTTTCTCGACTTATAAAGATCAATACAAGTCCAATCTGAAACTGGCCCTGCCCGTCGTACTGACGCAGCTGGGCCAGATTCTCACGCAGGTAGCCGACAACCTGATGGTCGGCCGCTACGGCGGCGACGACCCCGTGCCGCTGGCCGCCGTATCGTTCGGCGGCTCGGTATTCTTCATCCTCTTCATCGCCGCCATCGGCATCGCGCTGGGCATGACGCCCCTCGTGGGCGAGCTTTACGCGCAGGGCGACCGGGAGAAGTCGGCGGGGCTGCTGCAGAACGGCATCCTGTTCTACACGCTGCTGGGATTCGCAATGGCGGTCGTCCAATACTCCGTCATCCCGCTCATGTACCGCCTCGGCCAGCCCGTCGACGTGGTCGATGCGGCCATCCCCTACTACCGTATGCTGGTTTTCAGCATGCCGTTCGTGATGCTTTTCTTCGCCTTCAAGCAGTTCCTCGAAGGCGTGGGCAACACCAAAGTCGAGATGGTCGTGACGATCGTCGCCAATCTGGCCAACATAGGCTTCAACTGGGTCTTCATCTACGGACGCTTCTCGCTTCCCGAAATGGGCGCCGAGGGCGCGGGTCTGGGCACGCTGCTGTCACGCATCATCGCCCCGATCCTGATGGTCGGCTACTTCTACAGCCGCGAGCGCTACCGCGGCTACCTCGACGGATTCTCGCCCCGCAACTACTCGTGGGCCACGGTGAAAAAACTGCTGCACATGGGACTTCCGATCTCGATGCAGATGTTTCTCGAAGCTTCGGCGTTCGTCGGCACCGGCATCATGATGGGCTGGTTCAACAAGGAGACCATGAGCGCCAACCAGATCGCCGTCACCATCGGCAACTGCGCCTTCATGATCGTCATGTCGATCGGCGCCGCCACCACCATCCGCGTGTCGCACTGCTACGGCGCCCGCAACATCGGCGAACTGTCGCTGGCGGCCAAGGCGTCGTATCATCTGGTGCTGGCGTGGAACGCCTTCGCGGCGCTGGTCTTCATCACCATGCGCAACGTCATTCCGACCTTCTTCACCACCAACGCCGAAGTGATCGCCATCGCCTCGCAGCTGATGGTCTTCGCCGCGCTGTACCAGCTTTCGGACGGCATTCAGAATGTCTCGGTAGGTATCCTGCGCGGCATTCAGGACGTGAAGATCATCATGCCGATCGCCTTCGTCTCCTACTGGCTGCTCAACCTGCCCGTGGGCTACCTGTTCGGCTTCACGCTCGGCATGGGGCCGTCGGGACTTTTCCTCGGTTTCTCGTTCGGGCTGTCGGCCGCCGCCGTGATGATGATCCTCCGCATACGACGCAGCATACGACGCTTGTACCTCAGCAGCAATTAAAAATTAAAAAATTCAGAATTTTTGCGTATCTTTACGCAAATTATACCCTCCATGGATACCGAAAAACAACATACGAAAGCATTCAAACCCGAAATAGGCCGCGGCTGCTCCTTCTGCAACTGCGGTTCGGAATGCGAAGCCAAACTCTGCGACGGATGTTTCAAACTCCACGAGACCGCATGGCTCGAAGAGTACCCAGAAAACCTTCCGACCGACATCGTCGAAGTGCGTTTCAAGAACACCCGCCGCGCATTCTACCAGAATGTCAACAACCTGCCGCTCAAGCGGGGCGACATCGTGGCGGTCGAAGCTTCGCCCGGCCACGACATCGGCATCGTTTCGCTCACGGGCGATCTGGTGGCGCGCCAGATGCGCCGCACGGGATTCAACCCCTTCAACGGCGAATTCAAGAAGATATACCGCAAAGCCAAGCCCTACGACATCGAGAAGTGGCAGGAAGCCATCGAACTGGAACACGAGACGATGATCGCGTCGCGCCAGATCGCGGCCGACATGGGACTCAACATGAAGATCGGCGACGTGGAGTATCAGGGCGACAAGATCAAGGCCATTTTCTACTATATCGCCGACGAACGCGTGGACTTCCGCGAACTGATCAAGGTCTTCGCCGAACGGTTCCACATACGTATCGAGATGAAGCAGATCGGCGCGCGGCAGGAGGCGGGACGCATCGGTGGACTGGGTGCCTGCGGACGCGAGTTGTGCTGCGCATCGTGGATGTCGAGTTTTTCGAGCGTCACGACCGGCGCCGCCCGCGTACAGGAAATTTCGCTCAATCCCCAGAAACTCGCCGGACAATGCTCGAAGCTCAAGTGCTGCATGATGTACGAGTACGACACCTACGTCGACGCCCGCAAGGAGTTCCCGCGTCTGCGCGAACCGCTGCAGGCCATGGACGGCGAATACTATCTGGTCAAGAACGACATTCTGGCCGGCACGATGACCTTCTCGTCGAGCAAGGATGCGATGGTCAACGTCACCACGCTCTCCATCGCGCGCGTCAGGGAGATCGTCTCGCTGAACCGCGCCGGCAAGAAGGTAGACCGGCTGCAAGCTGCCGAGGACATAGCCCCGGCGGCCGAAGAGCCGACCTACCGTTCGGAGGAGGACAGTATCACCCGTTTCGATCAGGCCAAGCGCCGCAGCAAGCGGAGCCGCGGCAAAGGGGGCCGGCAGAACGGACAGGATTCGCAGGAAGCGGGACAGCAGGCTGCAGGCCGGCAGGAACAGCCCGATCAGCAGGGCCGGCAGCAGGAACGCCGCCCGCGGCGCAACGACCGTCCCCGCAATGGCGAAGGCCGCAGCAGTGAGGGGCGCAACAACGAAGGCCGCAACGGAAATCCGGAACGCCGCAACAACGGCGAACGCCGTGACGGAGAGAACCGCGAAAACCGCAACGCCAACAACGGAGGCCGCAGAGGCAGCGCCGGCAGCGAAAACCGGAACGGCGAAAACGGCGACACCCGCAACGGCAACAACAACGAAGCCCGCAACGGAAATGCGAACAACGGCAACGGCGCCGAACGCCGCGAAGGCAGCAGCCGCGGCCGGAACAACAACCGCAACCGCCGCCGTCCGAACAACGACCGTCCGCGCGGCGAAGGCGGCAGCAACGGAAACGGCAATAACGGCGGCAACGGCGCAAACGAATAACGGTGCAACGGACGGCAGGTGACATAACGGCACGCTGCGGAGCCGTATCCCCATATAGGGCAGACCAAGGCGGACCGGATCGCACGACCGCCGGTCCGTACGGGACAGGGACAGGCAGGCAAGACCGCGCGACCGCCGGTCCCTACGGAACACCCCCCGGCGCAGACGGCCGCGCGCCCCTCCCGATCGAGGGGCGGAAACGCTCCGACGCGGATATTGCAGCCGTAAAATTCGCCGGAGCGGCAATGCGCCCGCCGGGTTCCGTACGCGCAAAAATACTCCGCACGGTATCCGCCCTGCTCGATGCAGAAGCGATGCGGCCGATGCGTGCGGCATGCCGCACGGCACTCGCCGCCGCGGCATTTCTCGCCGCAGGCTGCGTGTCGCCCCACGGAGCCGTTGCGACCGACGTCAACTCGGCATCGTGGCGCGATTCCGCCCCGGTCACCCTCGCCAACGCCGACACGACGACGCTCCGCGACATCGCCCTGTTCCTGCGCTGCAACGACCGGTTCGCGGAGGACACGCTGACCGTCCGCATCCGGGTGCGCACGCCGGACTCGCTCCAACACGAAGAACCGTTCGTGATGGTCATTCCCCCGGCACATACTCCGGCCGCGATCTCGCGCGAGGCCGACATCCCTTACCGCCGCCGCGTGCTTTTCGACCGGACGGGCGACTACCACCTGACAATCACCCCCTGCCGCCCCGTCGAAGGCGTCGAAGCGGTAGGCATCCATATCGCAAAAAGCCAATAGAGACAATGGGCAAAGATAAACTCCGCAGATTCCGCGAGAATCTGACTTTCGACTGTTTCGTACAACCCGAATTCGACGAGGTATTCCACTGCGACCATCCCCTCAAGGGGCGCTGGCGCAGCGACTTTTTCCGCAACGACAACCCCATCGTGCTGGAGCTGGGCTGCGGCAAGGGCGAATACACCGTTGCGCTGGCCGAACACGACCCGTCGCGCAACTATATCGGCATCGACATCAAAGGCGCCCGCATGTGGCGCGGCGCAAAGAGCGTCACGGAGCGGAAAATCGCCAATGCGGGCTTTCTGCGCACGCGCGTGGAGTTCATCAACGGCCTGTTCGCCGAAAACGAGGTGGACGAAATTTGGATCACCTTTCCCGATCCGCAGCTCAAAAGCCGCCGGGCCAAGAAGCGTCTCACCTCGCCGCTGTTCCTCGAATATTACGCCCGTCTGCTGAAATCCGATGGGTGGATCAACCTCAAAACCGACTCGAAACACCTGTTCGCCTACACCAACGAGGTCGTTCGCCGCTACACCCTTCCCTGCGAGGTTTCGAATCCCGACATCTACGGTTCGGGGTATGCCGACGAGGTGCTTTCGGTCAAAACGGCCTACGAGAAACGTTTTCTCGAAATGGGTCTTCCGATCACCTATACCCGCTTTTCGCTGGCCGGACGGCAGGAATTCCCGTGGTTCGACTGGGAAGAGGACGAAAAGGAGGAAAAGGACAACGAGCAGGAGCGACGGATACACTGACCCCGCTTCCAGCCTGACGGCCCGCCTATCCTTTATACAGCCGCTCTTTTCTTAATTAAATATAGGTAAGAAACTTTTTCGGCTCAATCTACTAATTTTTTAGATATAAAACTTGCATATCTAAAAAATTAGTAGTAAACTTGCATAGGAACTGAAAAAGCGCTTTTTACCATGGAGAAAAAATCAACGGAACTCACACGCGGCGAAGAGGAGATCATGCAGATACTCTGGCGTCTGGGGGACGCGGTGGTCAATGAGATCATCGCCCAGACCGAGGAGCCGCGGCCCAAGTACACCACCGTCGCCACCTTCCTCAAGATTCTGGAAAACAAAGGTTTCGTGGGACACACCCCCGAAGGCAAAAGCCACCGCTACTACCCGCTCGTCGGCCGCGAGCAGTACGCGCGCGGGGTCATGTCGTCGGTGCTGACCTCCTATTTCGACGGCTCGCTGGCCCGGATGGTGTCGTTTTTCTCGCGGAACGAAGACATTTCGGTCAAGGAGATGGACGAGATTCTCGAAATCATGCGGAACGCAAAAAAATAACGCGCTATGAAACGGCTTCTGCTCTTCCTGATTCTCCTGCTGGGCCACGCGGCCCGCAGCAAAGGGCAGACCTCCGGTCCGCCGCAGGACGGCATGCGGCACGCTGCCGAAACAACTTCCGAGACGAATGAAACACACCGGTGCGGCGGCATTCAGGCCGCGGCAATACGACCGTCAAAACACACCGCAGCCGTCGCTGCCGCAGCGGCCACCCGATAAACAGCCTGCCGCAGCGACACGCCCGAAAACAGCGTACGCCAACCGACGATAAACGCCCGAAACACAAGCACACGACCAGTCAAATCGCTGACAATGAAACCCGCAATCATCTACATGCTCGAAGTGCTCGTCTGCAGCGGAGTCCTGCTGGCGGCCTACGCCATCCTGCTCGAACGCCGGGTAAAATTCCGCTGGTGCCGGCTCTACCTGCTCCTGACGACCTTCGCCGCGGCTCTGATTCCGCTGCTGCGGATTCCCGTATGGCCGGGCCGCGTCGTCGCAGCCGCACCCGCCATCCCGCCCGACCTCCCCGTCTGGATGGGCGAAGTGCTTCCCGACGAGGGCGGAAGTTTCGCCGTAACGCCCGAAATTTTCTGTCTGGGGCTTTATCTGCTGGGAGCGGTCCTGATCGCCGGCGTCATGGCATGGCAGGTCTTCCGCATCCATAGGCTGCGGCGCGGCGCCGAAATTTCCCGGACCGGCGACTATACGCTCGTCCGCACGCGGCAGGAAATCGCTTCGTTCTCCTTCCTGCGCACCATTTACGTCTGGGACAAAACGCCTGCCGGGGAGCTGGCCGCCATTCTGGCCCACGAGTCGAGCCACATCGCCCACCGCCACTCCATCGAACGCATCCTGATGGAGCTGATGAAGGCCCTTTTGTGGTGGAACCCCTTCGCATGGATCGCCGCACGGCGGCTGACCGAGGCCGAAGAGTTCGAGGCCGACAACGACGTGCTGAGCAGCGGTTACGACCGCGCCGAATATATGCAAACCATCTTCAGGCAGCTTTTCGGTTATAGTCCGGAAATAGCCAACGGGCTGCGCAACTCCCTCACTAAAAAACGCTTTAAAATGATGACCAAGCAGACAAAGAGCAGGCACAGCCTGCTGCGGCTGGCGGGTACGCTGCCCGCCGTGATAGGATTGTTGTGCGCATTCGGCTTCACCTCGCGCGCAGCTGTGATCGTCGCCCCGGCGACCGCCCCCGCAACCGGAACGACCGAAGAGCCGGCCGGCATACGAACCGCGGCCGACGCGATGCAGAAGCAGGACAAGACCTGCACGGCGACGCTATCGGTAGTGGATAAAAAAGACAAACGCCCCATCGAAGGAGCGCTCGTACAGGCGGCCGGCACCCAGAAAGGCACCACCGACGACCTGCCCGACGCGCCGCAGAAGCAACAGCAGGAGCAGGTGACCGTCAGCGTCGCCACCTACAAGGACAACGCCCCGCTCGCCGGTGCGCTGGTCAAGGTCAGCGGTTCGCAGATAGGTGCGGTCACCAACGACGAAGGCTTGGCCGCATTACAGGTACCGGCCAATTCAGCTCTTGAAATCAGCTACATAGGATGCAAACCGCATATCGCACAAGTCGGCGACAAGGCGCGTCAGATGTTCATGTTCAACATGCAGCCCGCAACGTCCGGAAAATCCGAAACGGAGGGCACGATCGTAACAACGACCGTAACGGACAAACCGCTCTATATCGTCAACGGAATCGAAACGAAGGAGATCGGCAAACTCGATCCCGACCGGATCGAGCGCATGAGTGTCCTCAAGGACAAAGCCGCCACCGCACTCTACGGCGAAAAGGCCCGCAACGGCGTGATAGTCATCACGCTCAAAGGAGCGGATATGGAACCTGCTACGTCCGAAAGCAACGGCAAGAGGGATGACGCCGAACAAACCGCGGCAAACGCCATCGCGATTAAAAACGGCACCCCCGAAAAGGAAGAGGCGTTCCTTGTGACCGAAACGATGCCTCGCTTCCCGACCGAAGATCCCGCCGCCCCGTACGGCGACCTCAGCAACTTCCGGGCATGGGTGCAGAAAAACGTAAAGTACCCGGCCGAAGCTTTCGAAAAGGGGATCGGAGGACGTGTCGTGCTGTCGTTCGTCGTCGAGAAGGACGGCTCGGTAAGCAGCATCGAAAAACTCCAATCGCCCGACGCATCGCTCTGGGAGGAGGCTCGCCGCGTCATCGCCTCTTCGCCCAAGTGGAAACCCGGCGAACAGCGCGGGCAGATCGTGCGCGTGAAATATACGCTCCCCGTGGACTTCCGTCTTACGAAAGCGTCCGATACGCCGGCCCCGGAATCCGGAAAGTAGTTTTTCAACCGGCTACGACCAAGCAGACTGCGCGGCGCCATAACCCGGATTCCCCAAACCGATCGGCCCGGATTCCCCGAATCAACCGGCTCCACGAATCGGCCGCCCGGCCTGCTTTTCCCAAGCCAAGATCCCGCGGACCGGCATCCGATCCGGATTTTCAAGCCCCCCGCCGGCAGTCCTCAGAGACTGCCCCGGCTTTCCCAAGCCACCGAACCGACCATAAGCGGAAACGGCGTCCACCCTGAGTTCAGTGGACGCCGTTTTTATCGGCCTGCCGGACCGCCGAATAGCGATACCTGCGAGACCGCCCCCGACCGCTCCGGACTTTTCAGCCCTATCTCCGAAAGGCTCTGCAACTCCGCCGCTCCGGATTACTCCCTGCAACAGCGAACGTTATAGCCATATGCCGCATCGGATTTCGAAGAAGACTGCGGCTGAAGCAGTTTGCCCGTACTGAGCTTTTTCGAAATATAGAAACAAGAGATCGTGTTTCCCGAACGATAGTTGGACCAGTAATGCCCCGTACGGGTCGTAGCGAGACCGGCGAGATTGCCCTTGTCGCGGTTACGGTAACCCGATGTCGGGTACCAGTCCCTCAGATCGCCGAAAATGTAGGTCATGCCGTACTTCTCCCCATCCCATTCCGAGGTTCCGTCCACATAGCGGTCCTGATCGTCCGCAAAATCGTCCCACGTATCGCGGTCCGGCACCTTATACCCACGGGGCACGGATCGTAGCAGGTTTTCGCGGTATTCCACAAATCGGCGCGGGGCTTGGCCAGCCAGTCGTAAACTCCGGTCGCACCTTTGTTCGAAAGGAACGAAAGCGGATGCGCCGCGGCGTATTCCAGTGTCGAAACGGCCGCCCCGCTCTCCTGCTTCCACGCATGCGTATCGGCGAAGGCCGGATTGACGACCGAATTTTCCGCCGCCTGCGCAAAAGCAGTCGCCGAGGTTTCGGGGGCCGTACCCCCGCAGAACGGGTCCTTGCGGCCCCACTGGTAATAGAGTCCGTAAGCCTCGGCCGATCCGGGCGTCGTGCCGACGGCTCCCAGCGAACGGTCCAACAATACGCGGCCGTTGGCATAGGTCACCATCCGAGGTTCCGGCGTGAACCAGAGATGCCAGCTCCACACGATCTCCCCCGCGGCATCCGCAAGCGCGATGACGGCATTGCCCTTCGCGGCGCCTGCCGCCGTAAAGAAGATGCGGCCTTTTCCGGCATCGAGCGAAACGGCCGAAATCTCCTGCTCCAGCCCTTTCGTCACCCAAAGCCAGTCGGCTTTCATGCCGTCGGCAAGCGCGATCGCGGCATCGTCTCCGCTGCCGTTGCCACGCACCGCAGCGTCGAACATATAATCGCCGGCCTCGCTGACGATATAACAGTTGGCGGTTCCGTCCCGGCTCAGGTCGATGGCCGTCACCGGCGCCTGCACGGCCGTCAATGTCGGCGTAGTCGCACTCCACGGCTTGCCGTTGCGGTCGGTGACGGTCAGCGTCACGGCCGTTTCCGACGGAGTTGCGGACGCCGTAACATCGAGCGCGCCCGCGTAGGCATCCCCCTCGCGCCCGGCGGAGACGACAACCGTCCAGCCGGAGAGGGCCTCATCAGGCTCGGCGGCGAAAGTCAGCCCCTCCAGATCGTCGCCCGTCACCGTGAAGGCGAGCCGCTTCTGCTCCCCGACCGTAAATTCGACGGGATTCTCCCCGGCGAACGAGATTTTCAGTTCGACCGGTTTCTGTTCCGGTTCGTTGTCGTTACAGCCCGATGCAAACAGGGCCAGCAAACATCCTAAGATCAGTTTTTTCATCTTTTATCCGTTTTTGGTTGAACACTGTTCCGTTCCGGCGGACCGCAAAGATGAAAAGGCACACTCCGACGCACACGCAACAAAGCGCGCGCAGTCCGGCATCCGAGGTTGTTTTCGACACACTCAATACGTTCGGTTGAAAATGACCCAAGACCTGCTCCATTCACCGTAGAAGCGAAATCCGTATAATCGCGACGGCAGGTTTTCTGACTCGCCCTTCTCTCCGGCGCCTTCCCGGTCCGCGGAGGACCAGTGGCCAAGAATGCCGGAAAAAAACTTTCAATCAAGAAAGCCGGGCACACAGCAACGGGAATTGTTACCGATTCTCACGGTATTCCCTTTTAATTCCCGGCGACCGCAAAGGGACCGGGAAACCGCAGCGAAGGCAAAGGTAGCACAATCCCTCAAATAAACAAAAAAAACGCAGCCGGAATTCGGGCTGCGGCACAAATCCCCTCCGTACCGTCAGCCGCCGGGTCCGAGCGGCGCCATGATCCGCCGGACCTGTCCGGTGTTGTCCATCACGCCGCAGCGGAGTCCGGCACGCGGTTGTCGGCCGGCGGGTCCGAATCAGGGCCGCGCCCTGCGCACGGTCGAATGCCTTCGGCACGTAACCGCCCCCGATCACCGGCATCGAGACCTGCGCCAGCCCCAAGCCGTCGCCGATCATATAAATCAGCGTCACGGCCCCCTTCGGCGGTTTTTCCGCATCCGCGCACGCCGCAGTCAGCAGGCAAAGCGCAAAAAACAAAACCCCTTTCCTTATATCGGCAGCGAAAACAGCTGGAATTTGCCGACTTTTTACTACATTTACACCACTTTAACCACCTTGCAACATGGATGTAAAGATCGCCCCCGACTGGAAAGAGCTGCTCGCTCCCGAATTCGAAAAACCCTACTTCGCCGACCTCACGCAGTTCGTACGGCAGGAATACGCCACGCGGCGCATCTATCCGCGCGGCAGCAACATCTTCCGCGCCTTCGACAAATGCCCGTTCGACAAGCTGAAAGTGGTCATCATCGGTCAGGACCCCTACCACGGTCCCGGACAGGCCAACGGGCTCTGCTTCTCGGTAGGCGACGGCGTGCCGTTCCCGCCCTCGCTGCAGAATATCTTCAAGGAGGTCGCCGACGACACTGGGACGCCCCCTCCCGCGACGGGCAACCTCGACCGCTGGGCCGAGCAGGGCGTACTGCTGCTGAACGCCGTGCTGACCGTCCGCGCACACGAAGCGGCGTCGCATGCGGGCCGCGGCTGGGAAACCTTCACCGACGCCGTGGTACGCGCGATCTCCGAACGCAAACAGGGCGTCGTATACATGCTTTGGGGCAGTTACGCCCAGAAAAAGGGAGCTATCGCAGACCCGCAGCGGAATTTCATCCTCAAGTCCGTACACCCGTCGCCGCTCTCGGTCTACCGCGGATTTTTCGGCTGCCGCCACTTCTCGCGCGCCAACGAAT
>OENY01000256.1_pt1 | contig 15464 bp, 13 predicted proteins | sample 1539391 | NCBI WGS metagenome assembly OENY01 (sample SAMN03777356, study PRJEB22549) | human gut metagenome | biome: gut; feature: infant; material: feces | host: Homo sapiens | collected 2013-11-24 | reverse complement strand
CAATTACATAATCATAAACAGCTTGATCATTTCCTGTTAAATGACGTAATTCTTCAATGTAAAAAGGGTTTGGTAAGAATCTGACATCAAATAATAAATCTGCATCTTTGGGTACCCCATGTTTATATCCAAATGATTCAAAGGTTATTCTAAATGGGTCAATTTTCCCTTTACTAAAATAATCTTCTAATAAATTTTGGAATCTTGCTCCTTTTAATTTTGTTGTATCAATTACTAAATGTGCTAATCGTGAAATCGGCTCTGCTAAACGTCGTTCAAACTCTATTGCTTCAATTAAAGAAGACGCTTTATTTGAAATCAACAAAGGATGAGACCTTCTTGTTTCTTTATATCTTTTAACTAGAACTTCATCATCACAATCTAAAAATACGACAGTTAGATGAATCCAATCTAAATTTGATAATAATCTAATTGCTTTAAGTGCATCATCCAAACTTACTGCCATCGCTACTCTTTGGTATTTGGGATTATCCTGCACTAATTCCGCAAATTCAGTCAATAAAGCAACCGGATAATTATCAATACAACGGTATGCCAGATTTTCAAAACAGGCCATCGCGCTAGTCTTCCCTGCACCTGACATCCCAGTTACAATTACTATTTCTACTTGATCCATAATCTTCACTTCTCTTTCTATGAACATTTTACCAAAAATACACTGATAAGTGTACTTTATTTAAAAAGTTTTAACAATAATTATCGACATTTTTGCAAGTATATTTATGCTTTGTAACTCATATATATAATTATTTGAACTGATACTAATTTTAAGAAATATTAATAGTCGAAAGATGTAGTTATATGATACAATTTAATTAAATACAGAGGGGTGAGGCTATGGATAAAAAGGATAAGATCGACACTTTAATTGATCAATACTTAAATTTTTACCAGCATGGCAGCCAAGCAATCGAACCGCAGCAAAGTACTGATTTTGACAGCTTAATGAACCAGTACAAGTCTAAATTTGATAAACAAATCGCTAATGAGCAAAAAGCAATCAGAGAAAAAGAAGAAGCACGAGTTCTTCAAAAAAAACAGGAAGCGAAACTACAAAGTCAAAAAAGAAAGACCCAAGAACAACAAAACAAGTTGCGTAAAGAGAAATTGCGTAATCATTCCAAAAAAACTACGGCAGAAGTTAAACAAGCCGCAAAAAAATACCAGCACCAAAGTCGTGATTATGATAAAAGCAGTAATCATAAAGGGCTAATTGTTTTAATTATAATAGTTGTCGTCTTTGGGTTAATTTATTTTATTGCCTCTAATCAAGATAATGAATCTACTAATAATACCTATTTATATAATAATTTAAATTATCTAGTCAATGATGCCGTTTTGCAAGAACCTAGTTCAAACGATTTGAGCTATCTGGATAATATTGAAAATAATGAAAATTACAATGTTGCTATCACATATTTAAATTATGTTGAAGATGGCTTAAATTATCTTGATTTAATTAGTGTTACAAGAGGTAATGATGATTTATTAGAAATCAGGAATGATTCTGAGTATTATTTGTATATCAAGTATCTTGACAATGGCTATACAAATAATGTTTTAATCGTTCCTAATGATACTTATTATTGCTCCATTATTGATGAGGAAGAATTAACTATAGAGACTATTGCATTTTATAATTTTGAAGATCCGGCATTAGATGTCTTCACTAATTTATCAGATATTGATATCTATATGAATGTTGATAGTATTGATTTTTTAGAAACAAATGCGGAAATTTTATTTAAACATTATTATTATCAAGCTTATTTAAAACTGCCATATGATGACATTATGGTCATCAAAGAAAGAGATTCTAATAAGGGATATTATGGTTACCTTGATTATACAAATCGCCAAATCAAAGTATATTACTCTGATAATTATACTCACGATGTAACCATTGAAAATATTCAAAATTATCAAAGTGATTATCTTAAAACCATAACACTTTAGAAAAGGGGAGAAAAAATGATTTCAGATAATTTCTTTACAGAACACATGACTATTGTTATTGCTGTAGCTATTGTTCTACTACTTATTATTATTTTATTGACATGCTGGAAAAGAGTTCCTGCTGACAAAGCTTTAGTTATCACCGGATTAAAGAAACGTGTTCTAACGGGTAAAGGGGGTATTCAAGTACCATTTCTTGAAACATCTTGTATCATTTCATTAGAAGCTGTTTCAATGACCACTGATATCACTGAAGCACCTTCAAAACAAGGAATTTTTGTTGATATTGCTGGTACTGCAGTTGTTAAAGTTGACAATAATCCAGAGAAAGTATTAATCGCAGTCGAGCAATTTTGCAGTGGTAATGCTGATCGTACTACTCAAAATATTAAAACTGTAGTTGAACAAATCTTGGAAGGTAAACTTCGGGGAATTGTTTCTACATTAACCGTAGAACAAATTAATGAAGATCGTGTCGCATTCGAAAACTCAATTGAAGACAGTATTACACGAGAATTAGATAACATGGGATTACGTTTGTTATCATATACAGTATTAAAAATTGCTACTCAAGGGGGATATTTAGAAAACCGGGCAATCCCTCAAATCGCCCAATCAAAAGCAGATGCTGATATTGCTAGCGCTGAAAGAGCAAGAGATACCGAAGTTAAAACTGCTGCTGCAGTACGCGAGGGGCAAAAAGCTAAATTAGAAGCTGAAGCTGAAATTGCTCAAAGTGATCGTGATAAAACAATTCGAATGGAACAATATCGTGCCGAACAAGATAAAATCAAAGCCAATGCCGATGTTTCATACAAGCTTCAAGAAATTGAAAATAATAAAATCGTTGCTGATCGTAATGTTGAATTAGCAAAAAAAGAAGCACAAGTAGTTGAAGAACAATTAGTGGCATCTGTAAAAAAACCAGCTGACGCTAAAAAATATGAAACTGAGGTTCAAGCTGAAGCAAATAAAATAAAATCGATTAAAGAAGCCGAAGCTCGAGCTCAAGCATTAAAAATCGAAGCTCAGGCACGCGCTGACGCCAAATTATTAGAAGCTAAAGCTGAAGCCGAAGCTATTCGAGCACAAGGGGAAGCTGAAGCCGAAGCTTTAAAAGCTAAGGGAATTGCCGAAGCCGAGGCCAAAGACCGTTTAGCCGAAGCCATGGAAAAATATGGTGAGGCCGCAATGATGTCAATGGTAGTTGAACGTCTCCCAGAAATTATGGCACAAATTGCCAAACCAATGGAACAAATCGACAAGATTACTGTTATTGATAACGGTAGCGGTGATGGCGGAAGTAAAGTTAGTAAAATTGTTAGTGATGTTGCTGCTAATGGGTTTGAAGTTTTAAAAGATCTAACTGGTGCCGATTTAGGTGAAGTTGTTCGTACTATCGCTAATAAAAACAGTGATAATAAACCTAAAACTAAATAAACTTAATTATTCCTCTTTAATGAGCATTTGCTTGTTAAAGAGGTCTTTTTATGAAAACAGTGAAACACTGCTATTAAATCAGTGTTTCACTGTACTTTTATTAAACCTTCCTGCTAGTTTTTCAAGCATACTTTTTGAAATACCAAATTTACCACATAAAAAATCCTCGATTTCTTCTGGACTTTTCCCTGCTAAATCATTTTCATCTATTCCCATTGATGACATTATACTCTTAACTCGGTTGAACATCTCACTATCACCTTGTTGATACTTATTCATCATATCATTATAAAACTGCTGAGCATTATCTATCTTTTGTTCTTCTTCAATATTTTTTTGATTAAATTGATTTTGACATTCTAATAAACCATCAATTTCATCACTATCTAACCCTAATACATCAAAAAATTCAAGTGCTCGATTACAAATATTTTCTAATTCATATTGATAATCTTCATCAGCTAATTGCTGAACCATCTCTAATTCCTTATAAAACTCTTTGATACTATTGTTTTGAGTTGGAGTTAATAAAATATCTTCATATTCATCATTTTCAAGATCATTTAATACAATCCTCGTATAATACTCTACTTTTTTATGAGTATCCATGATCATCTCTATTTCAATACCAGTAATTTTTGATAACATTGTAACGAATACTTCAGGGTCGATTACCTGGTTACTAAAAGTATATGTTATCTCCTCTAATTTGATAATAGCTTTGATTATTGAATCATTACGATGTTTTTCCAATCCTAAAGAAATAATCTTTTGATATTCAATTATCCCAGCCTGACCAAACTTAAAATATATTTGTGCTGGAGTGATGATCATTCCTCGGCTGCCATCTTGTTCTTTGGTAGCATCAATAAATGCAAGGATTTCAAAAACATTATAATCACCAAAAGTATAAATTGCATTACTAATTTGATTAGGAAGATTCTGATTTGAATAAAAAGAACCATTAATTACAAGACTATCATTAATATAACTTAATATTTCTTCTTGACTCATTTTTCTTACCTCTTTTCATACTGCTACCATTTTACTAAAATAAAAAGCTATTTTCAATCGAAATAGCCCTATCTAAACTAAACTCTTTATTACTGCCCTGATTTCTTTAACTCGTTTAGCTTCGAATTCTGGATATGTTTTAAACCAGCGCCGATTCAATGGTGAAGGATGCGGAAGAACATATGCAGGTTTCCCATTAAAAACTTGATCATTAAAAATCAAATCAACAAAGTTTTGATTAGGAAATATTTTCTTAGCGGCATAACTACCAATGATGATATAAATTTGGTTATCAACTATGTCAATTTCTTGCCTTAACCACTTTTCACTACAGCATTTTGGCGGCAAACGATCCCCACCACTTTTAGATTTACCAGGATAACAGTGAGCCAAAGAAGCAATATAGAAATTATTTTGATCATAAAATGTTTCATCATCTATATCATACCACTCCTCACGAAGTTTTTTCCCACTTAAATCATTAAATGGTTTTAAAGTATTGTGGACATTTAATGAAGGGGCTTGACTAATCTGCATGATCTTAGCATTAGGTTTGCCCCAGACAACAGGATGAGGTTCATATCCAAATTGTCTTTGACAATAGCGACACTCTTGTATTTTTTGTTTTAATTCTCCAAAATCTTTCATCTAATCATTCCTTTGTATATATTTTAACCTAATTATTCCCAAAAAGAAAAGATTACTAACTATATAGCAACCTTTTCTAATCCAAAACGTCTTGAAATTTCTTTTGTTAGTAGTGCTACAACTTGTTTATCCTCTAATAATACTGGGGTTAACTGTCCTTTAACATTTTCTATTGCCTTCAAAATGTCATTTTGATAATGATATCCTGGCAACAATACAAAAGGAATGATTTGTTCATATTCACCTATTATTTTAGTATTAAACGCACATACTGAACCATACCTACTAAGAATATCAAATAGTTTACTATTACTCCGTGGATGAATTATAAATAAGCGTTTTACTTTATTAGAATAAAGTTGTTCTAAAAGAATCTCACTGTTAAAAAGTGGTGCTGCTACTTCTTTTGGTGAACACATTTTAGATATTTTATCATAGATCTTTCCATATGAAATGACCATTGGCTGAATCTGCCATTTTATTTTTAACATCATTAATATTTTTAATTTATCTTGAAAATCTATTTCCTTTAAACATAGAGACATCGCAGATACTTGTTCAGCAAAGTAATCAATCACATTCATACACTGTGCTGTAAAAATTAATAGACGTCCTTCTTTTTCTAAAATAAACATTAGTAACATATCTAATTCTGTTTTTTCAAAATACATCAGCTGCTTAAAAAACTGTTTTCGATCATGTTTATTTACCAAATTATTTAAAAGAACCAGCCTACGAATATTACTTAAAGCAGATAAATAATCATCATATTGTTCTAATTCATAAACTAATTTTTTAGTAAAAGCTGGATACTGCCCCTTTGTTGATATACCTAAAAGCAGATTTTCCGTTTCTACTACCTTCATGGCCTTTAAAGATGCCATACTTGAAGTAGCACAAGCACACAATACTCCTAATTCATCAGCATCTCTAATTATCTGGTTATTTAATTCACGATCATCAGTTGCAATATAAACAAAAAAAGCATTTTGAAGATATTTAGGCTGATAATCTGTCAGATACTTTTCTACCTCTAAAGCCTCGAGCTTTCTATCAATGCGAGAAGCAATTATCTTTACTTTAGCCCCTTCTTTAAGAAACTGCAATGCTTTACGACTAGCAACCGCACCACCGCCAACTATAACAACTGTTTTATCTTTAAAATTAATCAACCAAGGCATCATGACATTTCACCAGTGCTTTTTTTATTGCATTTAAAGTATTGTCGAGATCAATTTGGCTATGAGCAGCACTTACAAACCATGCTTCAAATTGACTAGGAGCAATTAAAATTCCCTGTCTTAACATTTCTCTAAAAAACAAAGCATACATTTCAGTATTACAAGTCTGAACATCTTCAAAAGTAGTAATTGGTTTATTGGTAAAAAATAGCGTCAATAAACTTTGACAACGATGCACCTGATAATCTAATGATAATGTAGATAAAATAGTTTTAATTCCATTTTCTAAATAATTTGCTGCTTTGTTTATATATTCATAAACATCAGGATGATTATTTAAATAGCTTAATTGTGCTAAACCAACAGACATAGCTAATGGATTACCTGATAGCGTTCCTGCTTGATAAACCGGCCCTTGAGGTGAAACTAAACTCATAATTTCTTTTTTTCCGCCGTATGCTCCAACTGGCAGCCCACCTCCAATAATTTTACCAAAACAAACCATATCGGGAATAACTCCTAAATAATCTGGACAGCTATGATAAGAGACACGGAACCCTGTAATTACTTCATCAAAGATCAAAACAATTCCATTTTGATCACATAATGTACGTAATCCGGTTAAAAACTCTTTAGTCGCTGGAACTATTCCCATATTGGCTGCAACAGGCTCTAAAATAATTGCGGCAATATCTTTATTATTTTGTTCTACTGCTGCTATTACAGAGCTTAAATCATTATATTTGCAGATTATTGTTTGAGAAATTATTTCCTGGGGAATTCCCGGACTAGTTGGAAGATTAAAAGTTAATGCTCCTGAACCAGTCTTAACTAATAAACCATCACTATGTCCGTGATAATTGCCCTCAAATTTAATAATTTTATTCCGACCAGTAAAGCCTCGAGCTACTCTTAAAGCACTCATTGTAGCTTCTGTTCCTGAATTAACCATTCTTACCATTTCAATTCCTTGATAGCTGTCAACAATCAATTTAGCCATTGCTACTTCTAACTTAGTTGGTAGTCCAAAGCTTGTTCCTAACTGACTCGCTTCAATAATTGCATTTTGAACGACTGGATGATTATGCCCTAAAATAAGTGGTCCCCAAGAACAAATATAATCAATATATTCAACTCCATCTTCACCAAACAAATGCGCCTTATCACCTTTTTTTGCAAAAACTGGAATCTCACCAACTGATTTAAAAGCTCGGACTGGTGAGTTTACACCACCTGGAATATATTGACAAGCTTCTTCAAATATTTCTTGATTAGTCATGATAATCACCTTGCCATTTTTGAGCTAATTCAAGTGCAAAGTAAGTGATAATCATATCAGCCCCAGCTCGTTTTATTGCTAATAACGATTCCTCTATTACTGCTTCTTTCATTATTCCCTGCTTAACTGCCATTTTAAGCATTGCATATTCACCACTGACATTATAAGCGCAGATTGGCATATTAAAACTAAGTTTTGCCTCCTTGATTACATCGAGAAAAGCTAATGCCGGCTTTACCATAATAATATCAGCACCTTCATCTATATCAGCTTGTATTTCTCGCATCGCTTCATTACCATTAGCTATATCCATTTGGTAACTTGAACGGTTTCCAAATGAAGGAGCACTATTAGCAGCCGCTCTGAATGGTCCATAATAAGAGGAAGCATATTTAGCACTGTAACCCATGATTGGTAAATCTTTAAATCCCGTTTCATCAAGTGCTTTTCTTATAGCAAGAATTTCACCATCCATCATTGCACTTGGAGCTACCATATCTACCCCACTTTTAGCATAGCTTACTGCAATCTTGCCTAAATATAATAAAGTTTCATCATTAATCACACAACCATCACGATCCAAAATCCCGCAATGTCCATGATCTGTATATTCACACATACAAACATCACCGATCACATACATTTCTGGAGCGATTTTTTTGATTTCTCTAATTGCTCTTTGGATGATTCCATCATCATTGTATGCTTCAGTCCCTAATTCATCTTTATGTTCGGGAATTCCAAAAAGAATGCACGCATTAATTCCAGCTCTCTGTAATTCTTTAATTATCTCATTAAGACGGTCAATAGAATAATGGTATATTCCCTCTAATGAAGATATCTCTTTTTTAATATTATTTCCTGCAACCACAAATATTGGGCTGATTAATTGCTCCACTGATAAACGATTTTCTTTGATCAAATTTATTGGTACCTTTTTATTACGTAATCTTCTTCCTCTATAAAACATTAATATTCTCCTTTATAATCGCAATCATTCCTTCATAACTATTATCTTTAGCTTCAATAATCTTCACATGCGGATAATATTTTTTAAGCGCCTGAGTCGTCATTGGTCCAATTGACAAAGCAATCTTAAAAGTACTTGGATATTTTGCTAAACGTTCAACTGATGAAGCACAAGTAAAACAGGCTAAATGATATGACTCTTCTTCAACAATTATTAATTCTTTATTTTCATAAACAATTAATTCATGATCTTCTGCTCGTTTTTTTATCTTACTATGTTCCTTAGCACGAACAATAATCATTTCTTCACTATCCATCCGTTTATTTTTTAAATAATTATTAAAATCTTCACTATTTGCTTTAGGACTAATTAAATCACTATAATATCCATATAGTTGTAACAAGTTGGCTGTCTTTTCACCAATACAAGCAAAACGAACTGTTGTCAAACTACGATGATCAACCCTTTGCATCTTTAAATAATTAAAAAATCCTCTAATACCATTTTGGCTGGTAAAAACAATTAATTTATGATTTAAATCTAATTTTTGCTGAGAATTCAGGTAATTGACCTTCCCTAACTGAACCTGTTTAACTGCCGCCCCCTGTTCTTTGAAATACTTACTGATTGGTAATTCTTGATCACTAACACATGCAACCAGTATCTTTTTGTTTAGTAGTATTTTTCTTTGAAAAAAATCTAATTCATGCTACTACTGCACCAACAACAATCAACATAGGCGAGCACAAATAACTATCTTTAAATTTATCGATAATATTTTCTAGTGTTCCATAAATACTTCGCTGCTCTGTTCGAGTTGCGTTGGAAATTAAAGCAATTGGAATAGTCTTATCTTTTCCTGCCACCAAAAGATTTGTAACGATTTGTTCTAGTTTTTGTTGTCCCATCATAAATATATACGTTAAGCTATCATCTAGAAACTGTTGATAATCCCATTCATAAGCTTGATTATTTTTATGGTGAGCTGTTACTACCATAAATCCAGAAGATACCCCACGATGTGTTATTGGAATACCTGCATAACATAAACCAGCAACAGCTGAAGTTAAACCCGGAACAACTTCAAAGTCAATTCCTGCTTTGAATAAAGCCAAGGCCTCTTCGCCACCACGACCAAAAACATAGACATCGCCACCTTTTAATCGAACGACTTGTGCATATTGTCGAGCTTTTTCAATTAACAGAAGATTAATATTATCCTGAGCTAAAGTATGGTTATTTGAAGCTTTACCCACATAGATTTTCTCACATGTTTCCTTACAATAATTTAATATTGCGGGATCAATTAGCCGATCATAAATTATACAGTCAGCACTTTTTATACATTCGAGCGCCTTAACTGTATATAAATCGATTGCTCCTGGACCACCACCGACTAAATAGACTCTACCGTTCATAAACTTCCCTCATTAATATTTCAGCAAGTGCTGTTACTTCCTCGCTTGCATCTTTTAAACTAAATTTCTTATCAATGTTTTTTAAAACCGTTCCATCTTCATTCCCTAACAATCCGTAAAAATGTACCTGATCTCCAATAATTTTTGCATAACCGCCAACGGGAATATGACAACTGCCATTTACTGTTTTTAAAAAAAAACGTTCCAGTTCCATTCGTGTTGTTGTAATTTCATCACTTATATTATTGATCATCGTCAATAATTCACTATCTTGACGAACTTGAATTGCTAATATGCCTTGACCGCAGGCAGGAATCATTTTTGTCTCATCTAAATACTCACTAATTAAATCTTCCAAGCCTAAACGTTTTAGCCCAGCACTTGCAAGTACTAGACCATCGATTTCTTGATTTGCCATCTTTTGTAGACGAGTATTAACATTTCCACGAATATCAACGATTTTTATCAGGACGGAGTTTTAATAGTTGATATTTTCTCCGCTTGCTTCCTGTTGCAATCGTTGCATGCTGAGGCAGCCTTGCTAATGAAGAACAATTCTTTAATACTAAGCAATCACGATAATCACTAGGAGCTAACGTTTTAGCGTATACTAAACCAGCAGGATTATCACTTGGCATATCCTTTAAACTATGGACAGCAAGATCAATTGTATGCCCTAATAGTTCTTTTTCGATTTCTTTAACAAAAACACCTTTATCGTTTATTTTGTCCAAAGCAATATGTTGCATTTTATCACCAATGGTATGAATGACTTTAATTTCGTATTCATTTTCTGGATATGCCCTTTGGAGTTTTTCAATTACATATTCAGTTTGTTTTAACGCAAGACTTGAGCCTCTGCTACCAACAATTATTTTCATTCTTCATTATCCTCTTTAAGACTAAATAGTTTATTTATTACTTCAAGATCATTGATTTGATTAGTTTTTACACAATGTATCGGATCTTTCATTATTTGCATAAATGATGCTTTTAATGTTTTTTCTAATATATGGCGCTCACGAGCAGTTAAAGATAGTTTATTAACCAAAATTTCATAAGTTTGATTAGCTAACTGCATACTTTTTGCCTGTAAAGATTGTATCACATAATCATATTTGATACTATCAAGCTTTGTTCTTACTTCCCTGATCTTAATATCAATTTCTGAATTTATTTTTTCTACATCTTTACTTCGTAATTGATTATTGACTGCAACCTCATGGTTTAATGTATCTAAATCAATACATTGAATAGAAGCAGTTTTATCAATATCACGAGGAATCGTCAAATCAATCGCTATTAATTGTGAACTTATAAAATCATCACGATTAAAGATTAGATGCGGGATCGCTGTAGCACTTATTAAAATATTAACTTGATCCAACAAGATCTTTCTTTGATTAAAGGGAATAATTTTTATTTTAGGATACTGTTGTTTTAATTTAACAAGTTTGTCACTATTTCGATTAGAAAAAATTAATTCATTATTATCATATAAATATGGGATAAATGATGTCGCAATTTCACCGGCACCACAAATCATAATTTTTTTATTATATAAGTTTGATACTTTTTTTAAATGTTCAACGGCTAAATGAGTCAATGAGATTGACGGCTGCTGATATTTGTGCTTCATCTTTTTGACAAAATTAAGAGTTTCTTGAAAAATCAAAGATAACTCTTTTCCCCCTAAAGACATTCTACAAGTAAAATCATATGCCTGCTTAACTTGTCCTAATATTTGATCTTCACGGATCAGCATCGATTCTAATCCACAGGTTACTTTTAATAGATGCCTAAAAGCTTCATCACCAGTTTTAACATATAATGGCGCCTCAGCTTGATTAAAATAATTTAAATAAATAGATGGTAAGAAATCAATATCTGTTTGATACATCAAATAAACTTCACTTCGATTACAAGTTGATAAAATAAGAACTTGTTCAATACCATAGGTTAATAATAAACTTGAAAATTCTAATTTTTGAGTATCTGTAAAACTAAATAAGGAACGTTTATCCAATGCTAATTGCTTGTGGCTAACACCAATTACTGCGAACTCCATAAACCTTTAAAAAACCACGAAATCGTGGTTTTAATTTTGTGGTCCTGCTTTTTTATGTTGTTCAAGCGGTTTTAAATGGATATTGGCACGTTGTTCACTTTCAGTCCAATACAATTCTTCTGCCACAAGACACTCAGGATTTAATTCAACGCCATCTAAAATCAATTCTTTAAACTTAGGATATCCAGCAATATCAATTAAGTGTCCACCATGAATATATTCAGGTTTGTTATCCATCACCCAGGCAGAAAACTTTTGCCAATTGCTAAACACTTGTAGTAATGCATCTTCGGTAATCCAATTTAAGAAAATTTTCCCCATTCTTGGATACTGTTTTCCACTACGTCCACCTAGAGTAACACGATAAAATTTAGTTGGTTTACGTGTCCAGGCACCAGTTGGACAAGTAATAACACACTCTCCACATCCAACACAACAACAAGTATCTTTATCTACTTTATTATCAGCATTTAGTGAAAGTACTCTAGTCGCATGATGTTGACAAGCTCGCACACAAGCACCACAGCCAATACATCTTTCTGGATGATACTCCATCTTCGCGATCCCCATGATTCCAAAATCATTAAAATGACCTTTTCCACAATCATTAGGGCATCCCGATACTGATACTTTAATATGATAGTGACTAGGAAAAATAATTTTTTCAATTTTTCTTGCTAACTGATACGTATTCACATTTGCTTTGATACAATGAGTATTACCAATACAGCTCATAACATTACGAGCTCCAATAGTAGGATAGCCATAATCAGTAACATCCATATCAACATCACACATTTCGACTTCTACTTCTTTAATATAATCTTTAATATACTTGTTTACTTCACCAATGTATTCATATTTTATTCCGGGAATATTCAAAGTTTGTCGCATTCCAATATGAAATGTTCCGTTTCCCCAGTTTTCTGCGATATCTTGAACTACTTGCAAATATTTAGCCGCAATCATTGATCCTGGCACCCGCATCTGTAACATGAATTCACCAGCCACTTTAGACTGTCTAAAACAATTTATTCTTAATTTTTTTATATCAATATCATGATTCATCTTCAGCTACTCCTAATCTACTAAATATTTAGCCTTTGTATAATTAAATACTGGTCCATCTAAACAAACATATGTTTCATCAATTCGGCAATGTCCACATTTCCCAACTGCACATGACATTTTTCTTTCAAAAGATACCCAAATTTTTTCATCAGGTACCCCTAAACCAGCAACCTTTTCTCCGGTAAATTTCATCATCATCGGTGGCCCGACAATAATAACTTCATAATTACCCATAAAACTATCAAAAGGAATTTTTTCAACTAAATCGGTTACAAAACCAACATTCCATCCTTCAATTTGGTCTTTATCTAAAGTATAGAAAGTATTAAATTTTTCTTGCCATTTATTTAATTCCTCTTTAAAAATAATTCCAGCCTCATTTTTAAACCCAACAATTAAAGTTAAACTTTTTACATATCCATCATTTTCAAAGCACTCATTTAGCATACTTCTTACTGGTGCTAATCCTGTACCACCAGTTATTACAACTAAATGTTTTCCTTTAAAGGTTTCTTCTAAAGGCCAGCCTTTACCATATGGTCCCCTAATAAAGAGAACATCACCAGGTTTCTTATTAAAAATTTCATCAGTTACTTTTCCAACCGAACGAATCGTAAAATCTAACCAGCCCTCACCCTGGGCTGAAACAGATATTGGTGCTTCACCAATTTTAGGAATTGATAATTGGAGAAACTGTCCATGTTCCGGTTTAATATTTGTAGCAACTTTAAACGTATACTCTAAATTACTTTCTCGTTTTATCTCAAGAATTGTACTTGGAATTGGTTTGATTGGATTATTCATGGTTATCTCCTTTCACTTCAATTTCCGCCACTGCCGTAGCCATCTTCTCAACTGTTGCCGTTACTGAAATATATTCAGGGCATCTTGATGTACAGCGCCCACAACCAACACACATATGATAATCATTAAAACGTGCTTTATAATCATGAAATTTATGAAGAATCTTATATCGCATTCGATCCCCAGCCGTTGGCCTAAAGGCATGACCTCCTGCCATATCACTAAAACCATCGACCTGGCATGAAGCTGCAGTTCTTCGGCGTTCTCCAATACTAGCATTTTCATTATAAATTAAGTCTGTTGTCGTAAAACATGTACAAGTAGCACATGCTATCGTGCAAGCACCACATGAAATACAGCGTGAATTAAATGTTTGCCACATTGAATGTTGTTTTAATTTTAATAACGTTTCCTTGTCCTTGATTTCAGGAACTGTTACTTTTACTTCATTTTCCTCAATAAATGAAACTTCAAAATCATCTTTAGGGGCTTCCATAAAATATTTTTCAAATTCACTTTCTTTAACTTCTATTAATACCTCATTATCTAAATGACGAATTGCCAGACTATAATTGTCCGTTTTATTAGCTTGCATACTAACACAAAAACAAGTCTCCCAGCCACTTGTACACTCCATTAAAATTATCTTAACTTTTTCTTGAAGTCGTTGATAATAAAGATCACTGTACCCGCCATTTCCTAAATATATTTTATTTTGATGTTCCATTGCATTAACATCGCAAGGTCTCATAAAAATCAATATCTTTTTATCAGTTACTTTACTTTCACGATATTCATCTTCTGTAAAATAGAATAAAGATTGAGTAATTGGGGTAATTACTTCTTTAGCTGGAAAATCAGATTTTTGATCAAACACTACTTCTTCAATTTTACTAATTTTATCATAGCGAATAATATCAGTATCTGAATAACGCCCTTGTTTTTCAAAGCGTTTTGGTCCATAGATATCATATTCTTGTGATAGCGTCGCCAAAATATCATTTACATCTTTAAAACCTACTTTATATCCCATCGTTTTTCCTCCTAATGCCTACGCTTACATTTTGATTATAACACTCTCTATGTTATTATAATAATATTAATATCTAATGATATCTATTGGTTTTTCCAATAGCACAGGAGGTCTCAAAATGATTACACGAAAACATTTAGCCATTTTTAAAACGGTTGCTAAAACTAAATCAATGTCAAAAGCGGCCAAATTATTATACATCTCCCAGCCAACTATTTCTCAAAAAATCCAAGAAATTGAAGATGAGTATCAGGTTAAATTATTTGAACGTTATTCAAAGACACTATTTATCAGTGAAGAGGGTCAAACATTACTAGTTAAAGCCAACCAGATATTGAATCTATATGATGAAATTGAACATATCTTTACTAAAACCAAACAATTCCCATTAAAGATTGGTGCAACTTTGACAATCGGCAGTACTCTTATTTCACCTATTTTAAAGAAATTAAAAGATAAATATCAAGATATTACTTTTCAAGTTTATATTGATAATACTAATGTTATTGAAGAAAAATTATTAAATAATACTTTAGATATTGCTTTAGTTGAAGGTACGAT
>OENY01000242.1_pt1 | contig 16022 bp, 16 predicted proteins | sample 1539391 | NCBI WGS metagenome assembly OENY01 (sample SAMN03777356, study PRJEB22549) | human gut metagenome | biome: gut; feature: infant; material: feces | host: Homo sapiens | collected 2013-11-24 | reverse complement strand
TGTGTATAAGAGACAGAGCGTATACGGTCCATTGGCTTCTGTTGTAGTTATTATGATATCTTTTTCTCTGATTGCTGAAACAATTTTTATTGGCATGTATATCATGTTTGAAGCTCATATGAAAAGATTAATCATTGAAATGAAAAAAATAATCATTCTTAAAAAAATAAAAAACGAAGAATATTTTTCCTTCGTTTTTATTTTTTAAATTGACGTTTAAATGCATCAAAAATTGATTCTTTCTTCTTTGAAAGTTTTGATAATTTAGTATATAATTCTTTTTCTTCAGATGAAAGTTTAGTCGGAATCTTAACTTCGATTCTAACCATTTCATCACCATAATTAGTACTACGAAGATCTTTAACGCCCTTACCCTTTAGACGCAGTATTGTTCCTGATTGTGTTCCAGCAGGAATTTTTACTGTAACATCCCCTTGAACAGTTGGAACATCAACTTCACATCCTAATGTAGCATCTACATTAGAAACAGGAATAGTAATATGAATATTTCGCCCTTCACGTTTAAAATGTTCGTGACTTCCTACTTGAATTTCTACAAATAAATCTCCATTAGGTCCACCATTTGCTCCTCGTCCACCTTTGCCAGCTACGCGCAATTGTTGATTAGAATTAATACCAGCTGGTATATCTAATTGTACTGTCACTGTCTTAGTTTCATATCCACGTCCATGACAATGTGGACATTTCTCTTTAACAACTTTTCCAGTTCCATTACAGTCAGGACAAGTAGTTTCAGTTACAAATGTCCCAAATGGTGAACTTTGCTGCTGTTGAACAGTTCCACGTCCACCACAGCGTGAACACGTTTGGACATCATTAGGATTTTTAGCCCCACTACCGTTACAATGAGTACATGGTGCATCATAAGTAACTTTAATATCTTTCTTTACACCATTTACTGCTTCCATGAAACTGATATTTAAACGCATTAAGCGATCATCACCACGACGTGGTCCTGTATTTCTTTGACGTGATCTTCCGCCACCACCAAAGAAAGATCCAAAAATATCTCCTAAATCAACATCTTCAAATCCAAATCCACCAAAACCACCAGCACCACCATTACCAGCACCTTGCTCAAATGCAGCATGACCAAAGCGGTCATAAGTGGCTTTTTTATTAGCATCTGATAATACTTCATAAGCTTCTTGGACTTCTTTGAACTTTTCTTCAGCACCAGGCTCTTTGTTGACATCAGGATGATATTGTTTTGCTTTTTTACGATAAGCTCGTTTGATCTCATCAGCTGAAGCCTGTTTACTTACACCCAAGACTTCATAATAATCTCTTTTATCAGCCATATTTTCACCCTCTTTTTATACTATTTAAAACCAAGGCGGCAAAGCCTTGGCTTTAAATGATTAGTTCTTTTCTTCGAAATCTGCATCAACAACATTATCATCTTGTGCATTTGCTGTACCAGCATTTGCATCACTAGCTCCTGCTCCACCTTGTTGTTGATATGCATATGAAGCCATTTGTTGTGCCATTTGTTCTAATTCAGACATTTTAGCTTCTAATGTAGCCATATCGTTGTTATCTAAAGCTGCCTTTAACTCATCTTTTAATTTTTCAGCAGATTCTTTTTGAGTAGCATCAATTTTGTCACCTTGTTCTGCTAAAGCTTTATCGATTTCATTAATCATTTGTTCAGCTTTATTTCTTGTTTCGATATCTTTACGTTTTTGTTCATCTTCAGCTTTATTAGCTTCAGCTTCTTTAACCATTCTATCAATTTCTTCATCACTTAAACCAGTTGAGTTTTGAATAACGATAGATTGTTCTTTTTGAGATTTTAAATCTTTAGCTTTAACATTTACGATACCATTAACGTCAATGCTGAAAGTTACTTCGATTTGAGGTACACCACGTGGAGCTGGTTCAATACCGTCTAATTTAAATAAACCTAATTGTTTATTATCTTTAGCCATTGATCTTTCACCTTGTAAAACGTTGATATCTACAGCAGGTTGATTATCAGCAGCAGTTGAGAATACTTGAGATTTAGTTGTTGGAATAGTTGTATTTCTTTCAATTAATACTGTCATTACACCACCCATAGTCTCAATACCTAATGATAATGGAGTAACATCTAGTAATAATACATCTTTAACATCACCAGCAATAACCCCACCTTGAATTGCAGCACCCATAGATACTACTTCATCAGGGTTAACAGATTTATTTGGATCTTTTCCTAATAATTTTTTAACTGATTCTTGAACAGCAGGAATACGAGTAGAACCTCCTACTAATAATACTTGATGAATTTCAGTTGGGTCCATACCAGCATCTTTCAATGCTTGACGTACAGGAGTTTCAGTTCTTAAAACTAAATCACGAGTTAATTCATCAAATTTTGCTCTAGTTAATGTTAATTCTAAGTGTAAAGGCCCCGCTGCACCAGCTGAGATGAATGGTAATGAAATTTGTGTTTGCATAGTTCCTGATAAGTCTTTTTTAGCTTTTTCAGCAGCTTCTTTAACACGTTGCATTGCCATTTTATCATTTGATAAATCAACACCTTGATCTTTTTTGAATTCTTCAACAACCCAATTCATGATTTTTTCATCAAAATCATCACCACCAAGTTTATTATCCCCAGCAGTAGCTAATACTTCAAAAGTTCCATCAGCTAAGTCTAAGATAGAAACGTCAAATGTACCTCCACCTAAGTCATATACTAATACTTTTTGTTCTTGATCTAATTTATCTAATCCAAACGCTAAAGCAGCAGCAGTTGGTTCATTGATAATACGTTCTACTTCTAAACCAGCAATTTTACCAGCATCTTTAGTAGCTTGACGTTGTGCATCGTTAAAGTATGCAGGAACTGTAATAACTGCTTGTGTTACAGTTTCACCTAAATATGCTTCAGCTGTTGCTTTTAAGTTTTGTAAGATCATTGCTGAAATTTCTTGTGGTGTATAGTCTTTACCATTTGCATGTTCTTTATGATCAGTACCCATATGACGTTTAACTGACATAATTGTATCTGGATTAGTTACTGCTTGACGTTTAGCAGCTTCACCAACGATAATCTCTCCATTTTTAAATGATACTACTGAAGGAGTTGTTCTGTTTCCTTCTGGATTAGCGATTACTTTAACTTCACCGTTTTCCATAACACTGACACATGAATTTGTTGTACCTAAGTCAATACCAATAATTTTACCCATAATTAAATTCCTCCTATTTATTCACTTACTTTTACTAAAGATGCACGAATAACGCGATCTTTTAACTTATATCCTTTTTGTAACTCTTCAACAATCATATTTGTTTTAAAGTTATCATCTTTTACGGTCATAACTGCTTGATGGAAGTTTGGATCAAACTCTTCACCCTCAGTTTTAATTACTTCAACACCTTGTGACTTTAATACTTCCATCAGTTGGTTATAAATCATTTCATAACCCTTCAAAAAGTTTTTAATTTCATCACTAGGATCAACTACAGCTAACGATCTTTCAAAATTATCTACAACAGGTAATAATTCTTCAATAAATGATTGCATCATAAATTTCATTGCATTAGCATGTTCGTTCTGTAATCTCTTCTTAAGATTTTCCATATCAGCAAACACTTTATAATAATCAGTTTTCCAAGTATTTACTTCATCTTCTAAATTCTTAAGTTGATCTTCAACTGTAATTTCATCTTCTTTTGTTTCAACTGTTTCTTCTGCAGTCTTTTCTGTAGATTCTTCATCTACTACTGTTTCTTTTTCCTTAGCCACTACATTCACCTCTATTCATCGTTTGAATCATCTGATTCGTCAAAGAACGCCTCTTCAATATTCCTTGAAATATACTCTACTAAGGAAACTACTTTTTCATAAGGCATTCTTGTTGGCCCAATTACTGAAATAGATCCCTTGGTTCTCTCTCCTGTTCTAAATGAAGCTGAGATGACCGATACATCCTCAATTTCATTAATCGGTGAATCAGAACCAATTCTTACCGTTACTCCTTCTTCATCAGATAAAGGTTGTAAGGCATTCCATACTTGAGAGTTTTCAAATGCACTAACGATTCTTCTCAATTTATTTACATCATTATACTCAGGCTGGTATAACATATTTTCTTTTCCTGAAAAATATACATTGCTCGAAGCAAATCGAACAAAAGCTTCAAGAAAAGCATTAAATAATTCCTCATGCTCCTTGATTTTAGCTGATAACACCGGTTTTACATCACGTTCTAAACGAAATGCTACCTGATCAATCGGTGTCCCTATCAATAAATCATTCATCACTGCAACACAACTCACCAAATCATCAATTTTATGATTACGGTTTAAATCAAACACCTTGTTTTCAACATAGCCTTGATTCGTAATAATAATCGCAGTAACTCGGTTATCATTCAAAGGAACAATATTGATTTGCTGCAAAGTATCTTCGCTAGAATCTGGTCCCAAGACTACCGATGTTAGATGCGTTAGTTCACTTAACATCTCACAACTTTCATGAATAATTTCATTCAAACCACGATGACGATCGCCAAAAATTTGCGCTACTTGGTTTTTAATCCCTTCATCTAGATCCCGCTTTGCAAGATTATCAACATAGAATCGATATCCTTCAACCGAAGGAACTCGTCCGGAAGATGTATGAGTTTTTTCTAAATAACCATACTCTTCAAGAAAACTCATCTCATTACGAATGGTTGCACTTGAATAAGGCAATTGATATTTTGTCATCAAAGCTTTTGACCCAACTGGTTCAGCCGTTTCAATAAACTCATCAACAATACATTTAAATACTAATAGTTGCCTCGCTGTAAGCATCAGTTTCACCACCCTTAGCACTCATCTTTCCTTTGTGCTAAATACATTATACATCAATAATTAGCACTGTCAACACCTTTGTGCTAAAAAATAAAAAAAGAATTATAAATCCGATTTCTATTTAAAACAACTCTATAATCAATCTAATTCCTTGATAAAATCACAAAAAAAACAGCCCTAAGGCTGTTAAATTTTTTCAAAAACACTTGCCGGTTGTTTACAAACTGGACAAATAAAATCTTCAGGCAATTCATCTGCTTCTAAAATAAATCCACAAACAGTACATCTCCAACCATGTTTTGAAGTATCTGCTTGATAACTAGAAGCATTTTTAGGTGTTGTTCCATTTTTCTTATTATGATAATTTGCATAGGTTAATACTTCACCTTCATTAATCACTTTACAATCAATAACATCGCCAACAAACATAATATGTGTTCCAACATCTGTCATTGAAATAACTTTAACACTAAATGAAGCAGCTATTCCTTCGGTGATTTGTTTAATATTTTGACAATCAACTTCATAATCAATCCCATCAAATTTGTTAACATCTTTACCAGACTGAAAACCAAATCTTCTGATAACATCCATATCAATATCATCAAGTAATACCCCAACGTTATAAACACAACTATTTTCAATTAACGATGTAGTATAATTATTTTTATTCAGCGTAATACAAACTCGTGCCGGCTCTGAAGTAACCTGTACAAAAGTGTTAGCAATACAAGCACTATCCTTACCATCACAACTGCTAGATACAACATACAACCCATAACTTAACTTAAAAAATGCTTTATTGTTCATATCCCAATCTCCTTATTAGTAATGATTACTATTTGATTATACATCTTTTATTTCCTATTGTAAACCCAATTTAGAAGATTTAACCGTTCACTATACGATAACTCATCTAATTATCCCCGTTTATAAAAAATCTATTAAGATTTCATTTAATAACTTAATTGATTCACTAGTTGCATGTAAATAATCATTTTCAATTACTAACGTTTTCATCTTCAAATGTTTATCAATAGCAGTTTGATAAACATCAACTGCTCTAAGACCATATCTCTTTTCAAATTCTTTTAAATCTAAGCCTTTCACCAAACGTAATGACATCATTAAATGGTTAAACATCGTTTCTTCTTTAGAATTAATCATCTTTGTGATTGTATTTTGACGACGTAAATAAGCATTTAAATTACGATTATGTTCTATTAAGCAATCATCAATTTTTCCACTGGCTCCTACCCCAATTCCATAATAGTTATCATACTGCCAATAAGCTAGGTTATGAAGTGACTCATATCCAGTTTTCGCAAAATTACTGATTTCATATTTATGGAAATCTATTTGTTCTAAAGATTCCTCTATCAATTGAGTGATTTTCGATTCCACCTCTTCATCAAGCGGTTGATAATTTAGATTTTTCAAGACAGTATGATCTTCTAAAATTAGTGAGTAGTAAGAAATATGCTCGATCGGTAACTGTCTAACCTTAGCTAAATCATTTTTTATATCCGTAATCGTTTGATTAGGCAAACCATACATAAGATCAATTGAAATATTATTAAAACCAATTTTGCGTGCATAATCGATAATCCGCTCAACTTGTATACTCGTATGCTGGCGATTAATCTTTTTTAAAAGGATATCATTAAATGTTTCAACCCCGATACTTAAACGGCTAACACCACCTCTTTTTAAAATATCTAATTTATAATAATCGATACTTTCTGGATTAACTTCTATGGACACCTCTTTAGTCTCACTACTTATGTATGGTTTAATAATATCCATCAGCCATTCTAATTGTTCATCATTTAAACTGCTCGGTGTTCCACCACCAATATATATAGTCTTTAGCGGCTCTGTAATATTTAAAGCTTGAAGTTCATGCTTTAAAACCGCCAAATAATCATCGGCTTGATGTTCGTTATAAAAAACTTTACAAAAGTCACAATATGCACAAATTTGTTCACAAAAAGGAATATGCAGATATAATGAATTAGTCTTCATTTTCAAAACCAAATTCTTTAGCCAAACCACCTAAAGAAGTTTCCTTATACGCACTATTTAAATCTTTTCCTGTTTCTTTCATCACCCGAACAACCGCATCAAAAGAAACTTTATTTTTTCTCAAGTAACCCAGCTGCTTAGCATACATCGCCGCATCCATTGCTCTAAGTGCACCAAAACCATTACGCTCAATACAAGGAATTTGAACATAGCCGCCTACAGGATCACATGTTAAACCAAGATTATGTTCTAAGCCCATTTCACCAGCATATTGAATCAGATTATTATTAAGTTCTAAAATCCAGCCATAAGCAGCCGCTGCCATTGCACAAGCACTTCCGATTTCTGCCTGACAACCACCATCAGCGCCAGAAATAGTTGCATTTGTTTTAATAACATTGCCAAATATTCCAGCTACTGCTAATGCTTTTATAATCTCTTTTCGAGGAATTTCTAATTGTTTGTAACAATAATATAAGACTGCTGGTAAAACTCCGCTAGCTCCACATGTCGGTGCAGTAACAATACGATGTCCACTGGCATTTTCTTCACTAACCGCATAAGCATAACTACTAACTAATAAGCGATCTCGTTCTCCACTACGACGTGTGTTGATTGCTTGGTGATACATTGATTTAGCAACTCTTTTCAATCCCAGTTTTCCTGGAATAACTCCCGTTGTTGATAATCCAGCTTCAACACAAGCAAACATTGCATTTAGTACTTCAAATAAATAAGCTTTAAAATGCTCATCTTCATACTCGATTGTATAATCATATAAATTGATTCCTTTACGATCACAATATTCTAAAATTTCCGTTAAATTACCATGCGGATATACTTGCTTAGAAGGTTGCAAAGAACTATCATCATACATTAAAGCTCCACCACCTACTGAATAAACTGTAATTTTATCAAGCAATTGATTTTCCCGATATATTTCAAAAATCATCCCATTTGGATGTTTAGGTAATGCTGTATTAACAAAGTGTATCTTAACACTATCTTTACCTAAAGTTTCTTCAATAATGTAATCTGTTAAATGGCCTTTCCCTGTCAATGCTAACGAGCCATGTAGATATACTTCAAAATGTGTAGCCTGAGGATAAGTTTCCTTAACCTTTAATGCCGCTCTTTGTGGTCCCATCGTATGGGACGAAGATGGTCCAACCCCAATTTTATATAACTCTCTTAATGATTCCATAATACCTCCTAAATTCTTACCATAAATAATTCTAAACCCATTTTTTTATCCATTTTACCTGTTTTGATTTCTACATCAAGACGTGATAAATCATCTAAACATTGCAATAATTCATTTAAATCAAAATCTTTTCCTTCTTGACGAACATATTTTAATCGGTAAGGATTAACTCCCAGTATTTTTCCAATTTCTTTATCATTATAACCTTTACGATCCAATAATTTAACTTGGTAAATTAGCCGCATTTGACCCGCTATAAGAACAATCAACTTAATTGGTTCCTCATTTAAAATCATTAGATCATGATAAATCGAAAACATTTTTCTTCGATCTTTTTGAAGAATCGCACTAGTTAATGCAAAAACATTTTCATCCAACGGCTTACTTACCAATTCATCAACAATATCATATGTAATATGTTTGCTGTACAAACATAGTTTTTCCACCTCAAGAGCAACATTATTCAAACTATCTCCTAAACGACTCAATAATAATTCTAATGCATCATCATCGATCGTTGCATCTCGACGTCTGATTGCTTGACGTGTACTGTCTGATAGCTTATAATGATTAACTTTATCTATTTCAAAAAGTTGTGCTTGTTTACGTAAATTTTTAACAATTTTTTTACGCTCATCAAAATCTTTACCAACATGATAAATTACAAATATTACTTCTTCACTATTAATTAAACATTTTTCAAAATACTCTAACTCATTATTATCTTTTTTTACTTTCTTTGTCGTTAAAAAATAAGGGTTTTTCAACACAACCATTTTCTTGTCGGTTAAAAAAGGAGGTGTGATCAAATCTTCATAAACTTCTTCTAAACTATCTTCATTAGCCCGATATGTTGAAATATTCATATTATCCTCATTACAATCATATTCTTTTTTTAAAGACTGTAATTTTTGTTCCATCAAAAAACTTTCTTCACCATATATTACAAATATCATTTATCGTTCCTCCAACAGTAATAATTATAGACTATTTAATCATTAAAGTCATTGAAAATATAATTATCATCACCATAATAAACAATCTTCACCATGCCCATTTCATCACTACGATAAACCTTTACTCCATAATCATTTAAGCGGGTAATTACATCATCATGGGGATGACCATAATAATTATCTTTACCACAGCTAATTAGGGCAATTTTAGGTTTTATTGCATTTAAAAAAGCTGCACTAGTCCCCGTATTACTGCTATGGTGGGAAACCTTTAATACATCAATTTTAAGCTCTGGATAATCGTTGATCAACTGTCGTTCTACTGCATTGGATATATCCCCTGTAAATAAATATTTCAACTTATTGATCGTTACCAACAAAACTAACGAACTATCATTATTATCTGTTGATTCAGGTGTTTTCAGTATCTCAATTTCTACCTGCCCAATTTTAAATTTATCTTGGTATGATGTAATAGTATGTCCAATTTCAATTTGATCCGCAAGTGACTGATAAGCTCCACTATGATCAAAATCATCATGAGAAATAAAAACATGATCTAATTTAAACACTCCTACCGAACGTAAATATGGTACTAATGTTAAAGCAGCTAGATCTTTATTTCGCAATCCCCCAGTATCGATTAAAATATTTCCTTGATTATAAGGCTGTTGAATAAAAAAACAATCACCTTGACCTACATCAATCATAACCACTTGACCAAAAGTCTGATAGTATGGTTTAAAATAAAACATGATCACTAAACTTAGCAGTAATAGAATCTCACGGTGAATTCGCTGTTTAATATTTATTTTGACTATTAATTTAAAATAAATATAGTAATATCCTAAAATAAAAAATAAAGATGGTTTAGAAAAATTAATAAAAAAAGAGAAGTCCGTACTAAAAACAACAATATTATCTAGAACTTCAATTACTAGACTAATAACCGGTTTAAAGAAATTACCAAAAATCACATATAACCATAGCAGTTGATATAACACTGAAATCAGTGGTGTTAAAATAATCCCTAAAAACAATGACAGTATATTAATTCGATATTGAATCGAAATAACGATTGGTACGCTAGCTCCATAAACTATCTCATTCAGGTACCTATGATGATTAATCAAAATAATTATTAAATACATAAAATAGGAAAAAACAAAAGATAAATTATAAATAATATATGGATTCATAAATACAAAAAACATAGCAACAAGACTAAAGCAATCTAATTGATTTAGATACTTTTTAAACAAAGTCATCAAAAGCATTACTAAATACGCCCGCATAAAAGAAATATTATATGGAATAATATACATATACACACCAATTATAATTAGACTGAGGTAATTAATTAAATATTCCGGTAATAAAAAAATTAATACTTTTTTAATCAACCTTCTTAATATATGAATATGTAGTCCTGACAAAGCAAACAAATGAACAATCGACAACTCTGTTAATTGATGATAATAATCATTGATCATTTCATCTCTTATTCCCAAAATAAACATGCTTGCATAACTATTAACTAGCTCTTTACCGTCTATTCGTTTTTGAAGTTTTTGAAAAAGCGTATTATGTTTTTGACTATTTATAAGGCGTAGTAAAGATGCATTATTAGTAATCCCTTGACTATACAAATAGTTACGATAATCAAATGCGTTATCGTTTGTTGCACGACTAATTTCAAAATAATTAACCTCAATTTCTAATTCATCACCAACTTCATAGCCAATAAACTCACCATATACTTTGATCTTTGTTTTTGTTGTTTTCAATACAATGCTCTTTTCATCCCTACTAATTATATACCCGCTTATAATTGGTTCATCGGTCGGCTGAGGCCACCTAATAAACACTAAAAAGAAAATCATAACCAGCCCTATCGTTACAAGTCGCCCCCACCCAAAATGACGAATTATAAAGAACGCATAAATAATTAAGAGCACTAAAAAAACTGGATGAATCAACATGACCAAAACACCTAACAAACATGCTACCGCATAGTAAATCAAATGATATCTTAAAGACATAATAACTCCCTTATTCGCAAATAAGTTTTTTCTCCTATCCCTGATACTTCTTTTATCTCTTCGATGGTAGCAAATGGGTGTTCATTACGATAATCAATAATTTTATCTGCAGTTTTTGGCCCAATTCCCTTAATCGTCATCAATTGTTCTTTTGATGCATGATTTAAAGAAATTAAATTTTTATTTATAGGGATATAAAAAACTGTTTGGCTATCCAAAACAGTTTTTTGATCAAATCCATAAACATTATCAGTATTTAATGCTTTAAATACATCTTCGATTGTTGGTGAAGAATTAAATACTAAAGTTTCATTATACTTACCTTCAACAATTATTTTTACTTGTGGATCTGATTCAATTTCATTTAATGATGTTTCAGGCAATGTAAATGAATAAACAGTTGAGATAATTAAAATAATTAACAAACCAATAATTTCATGTTTTTTCACAATACCTCCACAAAAAAAGACTGTAAAAACAGCCTTATTCATCAATATTTATATTTAAATGTTTATATGCTTCACTCGTTGCAACACGACCGCGAGGAGTTCTCTTTATCAAACCGATTTGAAGAAGATAAGGTTCGTAGACATCTTCTAATGTTTGTGGTTCTTCTCCAATTGAAGCTGCCAGAGATTCCAGACCTACCGGTCCCCCCTTAAAGCGATGAATGATTCCTAACAAGTATTTATGATCCACATCATCTAGTCCTAATTGATCTACTTTAAGACGATCTAAAGCCTCAATCGTCCGCTCTTTACTGATAATTTCTTCACCGTTGAACTGTGCAAAATCTCGAACCCGTCTAAATAATCGATTAGCAATACGCGGCGTTCCGCGGGAACGCATCGCCAAAGCCGATTTAGCGTCATCATCCATTGGCATTGAGTAGACACGACTGGTCCGATCAATAATCGTTTTTAAATCCGTTTCATCGTAATATTCCAGTTTAGAAATAATTCCAAAACGGTCTCGTAATGGTGCTGACAGATCACCAGCTCTAGTTGTTGCTCCAACTAAAGTAAATGGCGGTAAATCAATTCTTACTGAACGTGTTGATGCTTCTTTACCAATCACTACATCAACACAAAAATCTTCCATAGCTGGATAAAGAATTTCTTCAACCACTTTATTTAAACGATGAATTTCATCAATAAATAAAACATCACCCGGTTCCAATGCTGTTAGAATAGCAACTAAATCACCAGTTTTTTCAATACTTGGACCAGTTGTAATTTTGATATTTGTCCCCATCTCATTAGCAATAATCATTGACATCGTTGTCTTTCCTAGTCCAGGAGGCCCGTACAATAACACATGATCTAGTGATTCGTCACGCAGTTTAGCTGCCCCAACAAAAACTTTTAGATTTTCTTTTAAGTTAGTTTGACCAACATATTCATCGAATGATGAAGGACGCAAACTACTATCATCATCAATAACATTTGCATCAAGAATCTCATTCCTTGTCATTTTCTACCTCCTACTTTACTAATAAACTTAAAGCTCTTTTTACATAACCGTTAGTATCTAGTTTTTCATTTAATAGGACTGCCAAAGCTTTATCCACTTCAGATTTTTTATAACCTAGGGCAATTAATACTTCAGCCGCCTCGTCTAAATCATTATTATTTATCAGTGTTGTTGCTGTTGGTGTATTTTTAAACTTACCTTGAAGATCTAAAATAATCTGCTGCGCTGCTTTTGGTCCAATTCCAGGAATTTTCTTTAAATATGCTACATTCCCTGTTTCAATTGCACTTATAATGCTTGTTACATCACCAGTAGCTAAAATTCCTATCGCTGTTTTACAACCAATCCCTTTGACCAGAATTAATTTTAAAAACATTTCTTTTTCTTCACTTGTTTTAAATCCATATAATAATAATGCATCTTCTTTAACTTGTTGGTAAAGAAAAATCTTTATTTCTTTACCTCGTGTATATTCATATGGATTATTGACATATATCAAATAACCAATTCCACTATTTTCTACAACAATATGATCAATATTCATCTCAACTACCGTACCAATTAAGTAACTATACATTCCCTACTCCTTCACATTTACTATTATACAGCACATCGTACTGTTTTTTATCTCAAAATCGTTTCAAACCATTCTCAACAATTATAGCATTGTAAAAGAAAAAAACCAACTAGTATTACTAGCTGGTTACTCATAAAAATCAAATTCAAACTCACCGATAGCAACATTATCACCATCTTGAGCTCCGGCATTTCTAAGTGCATCATCAACACCCATATTACGCATTTTAATCAATAGTCGTTTTAATGAATCATCACTTACTAACGATGTCATTGCCACCATTCTCTCGATCTTCTTGCCAGTAATTTGCCAATTACCATTACCTAAATTATGTAATTCAAATGGTTTATCTTCCTCATCACCCATTGTATAAAGAACAGTATGTTCAACTTCATCTTCCATTGTGAAAGTTGGTGCAGTAGCTAACGCATCAGCAACCGCATATAAAACCTGATCTACACCATCATGAATAATAGCACTAATTGGGAAAATCTTAACATCTTCACCAACCTGTTTTTTAAAACGAACTAAATTTTCTTCAGCCCCATCTTCATCCATTTTATTTGCTACAACGATTTGAGGACGTTCTAATAAACGATATTGATATTCACCAAGTTCTTTATTAATAGTAACATAATCCTCATATGGATCATGGCCATCGACTGCTCCCATATCAACAATATGAACGATTACTCGACAACGTTCAATATGGCGCAAGAATTGATGCCCCAAACCTTTACCTTGAGCCGCTCCCTCAATCAATCCTGGTAAATCAGCCATAACAAAACTACGTCCATCTTTTACTTGAACCACTCCTAAATTAGGAACGATCGTAGTAAAATGATAATCTGCAATTTCCGGGCGTGCTCGTGAAACAACTGATAAGAGTGTTGATTTACCTACTGATGGAAAGCCAACCAATCCCACATCCGCCAATAATTTCAATTCACAAATAAGATCGAAATTTTCACCAGGTTCACCACGCTCACAAATTTGTGGTGCAGGATTCCGTGAAGTTGCAAAACGCGCATTTCCGCGACCACCACGGCCACCTTTAGCAATTACAACACGTTGCTTATCCTCGGTTAAATCCGCCATGATCTGCCCAGTTTCTTCATTAAGAATCATTGTTCCAACCGGTACTTTAATGACCGTATCAATAGCATCTTTACCATGCATTTTTTTAGCCATCCCATTTTGACCAGATGGTGCCTTATATAATCGATTATATTTCAAATCTAACAAAGTTGATAATGAGGTCGTCGCTTGAAAAATCACACTTCCACCACGACCGCCATCACCTCCAGCTGGACCACCTTTTGGTACATGGGCCTCACGTCTAAAAGCTACTGTCCCGTCACCGCCTTTTCCAGCTTCAACTCTAATTTTTGCTTTATCAATAAACTGCATATATCCACCTCTTTTCATCTCTTTATTATTATGATACAAATAATCAGTTATTAGTACAAGAAAAAATCCCTTTGCAGGGATTTTAATTATGCAGCTGGGTAAACAGAAACTTGTTTTCTATCTCTACCAAGTCTTTCGAATTTTACAACTCCATCAACTGTAGCAAATAAAGTGTCATCTCCACCTTTTCCTACATTAGTACCTGGATGAACTTTAGTTCCTCTTTGTCTATAAATAATAGACCCTGCAGTACAAAATTGCCCGTCAGATAATTTAGCTCCTAATCTTTTTGATTTAGAATCACGACCATTTTTAGTTGACCCTACCCCTTTTTTAGAAGCGAATAATTGTAAATCTAATTTGAACATCATATGTTACACCTCCACTTTAGATATCTTAATAAATCGACCATAGCTTTCAACCATCGTTTCTAAAGTTACAACAAGTGTCTCTAGCACCACTTGACAAACTTCATCAGTATGATTGACAACTACATTTATATATCCTTCATTAATCTCAATCGTTCCTAAGCCTTTAGCTAAGAATTCTTTTTTTGCAAGCATATTCATTGCTCCAATACCAACAGTAGAAACACCAGCACAAACTAAATCTTTACCATATTCTCCACTGTCAGCGTGACCTGTAATACTAAGATTAACAATTTGATTATTATTTTGTTTTACTAAAACCTTAATCATTTGATTAAGCTTCTGCAGTTTCTTCAGCAGCTTTTTTAGCAGTTTTATTAATTGTATTGATTACTAATTTTGTATAAGGTTGTCTATGACCTTGTTTTTTGTGGTAATGTTTTTTAGCGTTATATTTATAAATAACAACTTTCTTTTCTTTACCTTGTTTTTCAACAGTAGCTTCAACAGTAGCACCTTTTACATAAGGAGCACCTAATTTCATTGTTTTATCGCCTACAGCTAATACTTTATCAAAAACAACTTTTTCTCCTGCTTCAACATCTAATTTTTCTACAAAGATAGTATCTCCGGCTTCAACTTTTAATTGTTTTCCACCTGTTTCAATAATTGCGTACATATCGCACCTCCTATAATATTCTAAGACTCGCCAACCAAGGCAGCATTGCTTTAATACCTTTTATGTGCGGTTGTAGCTAGAGGTCTACAACACATGCATTATATTATTTTTACCCATCAAAGTCAATTACTTTTTAAGTTTTTTATTAAATATTGAAGTACTTCTTTTTCACTATAACCATTCCCACCAATCAAATAATAATTTTCATATGGGCGGTAAAAACGGTAGTCATGATTAATTTTAAGCCGATGATATTGATTATCATGCATCCTTTTCAAATATAATCTGATAATTATATAACGGAACTCTTTAATATATTGATAATTTATATAGAGCAAATAAAAATAAACTAAGATATATCCCATTTGATTATATAATACAATCAAAACTGATAAAGAAAAAATTGAAACTTTAATTTGTAACTTGACTGCTCGATAATAATCTTTAAATAATGAAAAAACTAGTAATAATATTTT
>OENY01000238.1_pt1 | contig 16053 bp, 13 predicted proteins | sample 1539391 | NCBI WGS metagenome assembly OENY01 (sample SAMN03777356, study PRJEB22549) | human gut metagenome | biome: gut; feature: infant; material: feces | host: Homo sapiens | collected 2013-11-24 | reverse complement strand
GTATAAGAGACAGGGCCACGCTGGTCGCCGACGTCCTGGCGCTTCCGATGATTCGCGGCGCGCGGCCGGTGGGAGCCGGCATCGCCCTGCCGGGCCTGGTCTGCGACGGCGTGCTGCTGCGCGCCCCCAACCTTGGCTGGTCCGGGGTCCGCCCGAGCGAGCACCTGGCCAGCGTCCTGGAGGGCAACGGGCTGAGCCTGGAGGTCGGCAACGAGGCGAGCCTGGGAGCTCTGACCGTTGGACGCAGCCGCCCCGTCCTGGCACCCCAGTGGCCCTCCTTCATCTACCTGTCCGGGGAGAACGGGATTGGCGCCGGCATCGTCCGAGACGGGCAGGCCCTGGAAGGTACCAACGGATTCGCCGGCGAGATCGGCCACGTCCAAATCGACCCCAACGGCCCGCTGTGCTCGTGCGGTAACGCCGGGTGCCTGGAGCGCTACGCCGGACGTCGTTCGATCCTGGCGGCAGCCGGCCTGGCGGAAGACGCCCACCCCGAGGAGCTCGTGGCCGCCTGGCAGGCCGGCGACGACGGCGCCCGCCAGGCCATCTCGTCAGCCGCCCACGCGCTGGGCGTAGGACTCGGAGCCGCCGTCAACCTGCTCGACATCCCCGTCGTGGTGCTGGGAGGGCACCTTGCGCCACTGGCTGAGGTGCTGCGCCCTGAAGTCGAGGAGGAGCTGGGCAGGCGGGTCCTGGCCTCGCGGTGGACCGAGCTGGAGATCCTTCAAGCGGGAAGCGACCAGATGCCCGGCGCTACCGGAGCCGCCTGGTCCCTCCTGGAGACCGTGGTAGCCGACCCGAGCGCCTGGATGTAGACACAGCACCTCACACTGACCACCATGGCCACATGGTCAGAATCCTGGCCATATCATCACCTCTTGACAGGTATCTTGACCATAGCCAGAGTGTGAGCATGGCTAAGAGTTGGCACCCCGCAACGCGCCGCAGGCTGGCGAGCATCGGACCGTCCATCCGCTCATGGAGACGCGCGCGCGGCCTGTCTGCGACCGAGGTGGCAGACCGCTCTGGCATCTCACGCACCACCTTGCGTCAGATCGAGACAGACCCGTCCGGCGTCTCCTTCGGAAACGTCTTCGCCGTGCTGTCCGTCCTCGGTGTTGACCACAAGGTCGCTCAAGCCGTCGATCCTCTTGAGGACCTCGTCGGCCGGACGCTCGTCCTCAGCGCGCTAGAGAAGAAGGCCCGATGAGCTCCGCCGTCCCGCTCCAGGCGCACTGGACCCACCCAGACGGTACGACCTCATGGGTTGGAACTCTCTCGCTGGCCGGTCACGCACAGATCCAGTCATTCACCTACGCTCCCACCTGGCTGGCGTCAGGCTTCGAGATCGGAGTAGGTCTGCCCCTCCAGACCGGCCCTTTGAGCCCACCTGGAGGCATGTCGACCTTCGGCGCCCTGGATGACGCCGGACCGGACTCCTGGGGACGCCGCGTCATCAGCCGCAGCCGACGTTGGAAGAGGTCAGCACAAGTCTCGGCATGTTGGCAGCCGTTGCCGATGAGTCCCGGCAAGGAGCCCTACGTCTTAGCACCGGGGCAGGCGACTGGCTTACCTCGGGTCAGGTAGCGCACGTCGAGGAGCTGGCTACCGTCCTGGCCGACGTCGAGGCCTTCACCCGTGGCGAGGCGGACACTCGCGCGCTACGCCACATCTATCTCGGTTCCTCCAGCCAGGGCGGGGCTCGCCCGAAGTCCACGCTACGACGAGCGGACGGATCCCTGGTGCTTGCCAAGTTTCCCTCCCAGGAAGACAGCTACGACGTTCTCACCTGCGAGGCGATCGCTCTCAGCGCAGCACGGGATGCCGGGCTTGCCGTCCCCGACTTCCGTCTCATCCGGCTCGACGAGACCCGCGCAATCCTCCTCCTGGACCGATTCGATCGGTGTGTCGAAGGTCGTTACGGCTATCAGTCAATGCGCACTGCAGCAATGCTCGGCCCGTACGACTCCATGACCTACCAGATGGCCGCCGAGACAGCACGGTATCTCGTGGGTGTCCGAGCGGTCAGGCAGGTCGTTCAGGCCGCGGCCCTGGCAATGTGCGTGCACAACATCGATGACCATGCCCGCAACCTTGGTTTTGTCCACCGTGGCGACGGCTGGGAGATCGCTCCCCTGTTCGACGTCGTCCCCTATCCAGATGAGCAGGAGGGGACCCCACTCACTGCAGGCAGCTCCTCGCGTAGCCTGGAGCAGCTGCTCGACACCGACTGGGGCCTGCCACGACACGAGATTGCGGCCATGACGGCCCGTATCGCCGCCTGTACACGTTCAGTCTGGGACACTGCCCCACAAAAGTGGGGACTTGATCTGGAGGTTGCCCGGGCCTGCCAACACGTAGTCGCGCAGTCCTGCAACTTCTCCACGGTGCTCGACGGCGGTGTGCCCCGCTACGGGGTATAGCGGGGCACACCAACATCACGCCGACCTGGCTCAGACCGCGTAGACCCTCACGCCGCGGGGTCGGCCAGTCTCCTGAGGGAAGGCAGGCTGGCCGGAGGCCTCGTTTTAGGCCGGCAACAGTCGACTTCGGGGTTCCGGGTCGACCCAGACCGTCGCTTTAGGCCGATAACAGTCAGTTCGGTTGTGGCAACAGTGGAGATCGACTGTTAAGCACCTAAAGCGAGGGATCGGTCAGCAGACGGCGCACCATCTCCTCGCTGAAGCAGGCACCGAGGTAGTAGACCTGCCCCTTGCCCACCGCACGCCGTGTCAGGGCGGGCTCTCCGGTGTCACGCAGCAGGGCGGGTACTCCTCCTGCCCGCAGAAGGAGTACCCGCCCGATCGACACACGGAACGGTTCTCCGTCAGATCCCGATCTCCGCGCCCTCGCGGCGGAAGACCGGAATGTACTCATACGGTGCGGCCACCGTCACCCGCTGACCGCCGTCGAAGGTCTCACCGGAGTGAATCTCGACCCAGCGCGCACCAGCCGGCAGGTAGACCTCACGCTCGCTGACCCCAGCCTCCAGCACAGGCGCCACGAGCAGGTCAGAGCCAAGCATGAACTCGTCGTCGATCTCCCAGGCAGCCTCGTCCTCAGGGAACTGCAGGAAGAGCGTGCGCATGGCCGGCGTCCCCTGCTCGGCAGCTTCGGCCATGACCGTGGCGATGTAAGGCCGTAGCTTCTCGCGCAGCTCCATGTGCTCGCGCGAGATCTCCAGGCAGCGCTCGCCATAGCTCCACACCTCGTTGGGGCCACCGCTCATGGGCGACTCGAGCTCCCCGCGAGGCTCGCGGTGACCGTGCAGGCGGAAGAGCGGGCAGAAGGTACCGAAGGCGAACCAGCGGGCGTACAGCTCCTGGTAGTCCGGGTCGGAGGGGTCACCTCCATGGAAGCCACCAATATCCGTGGTCCACCACGGGATCCCGGACATTCCGATGCTCAGTCCTGCCCGGATCTGACGAGCCAGAGAGTCCCAGGTTGGCGGGATATCACCAGACCAGACCGCAGCACCAAACTTCGCCTGACCGGCCCAGGCCGAACGGCACAGCAGGACGGTCGGCTCCTCGCCCGCGTCACGGTTACCTTCATAGAAGGTACGTGCATTGTCACGCGGGTAGATATTGGCGACTGCGGCGCCTGGGCCCGCGTAGAAGGACAGGTTCTTAGGGTGGCCAGGGTTGAGCTCGGGCTCACAGGCGTCAAGCCACCACACGCGCACGCCCAAGTCAAAGTAGTTGCGCTTGACGGTGTCCCACAGGAACTTGCGCGAGCGCGGGTTAGTCGGGTCGTAGAAGGACACCGGCAGAGAGCGTGGCATCTTCTTGTCGTGGATGTCCTGGTGGAACTCCACACCCTGATCAGCCCCCACGAGCAGGCCACGTGCGCGCATCTCGTCATAGTTCTCGGACAGCGGCGAGATCGTCGGCCAGATGGAGACCATGAGCTTGACGCCCATCTCGTCCAGCTCACGGATCATCGCCTCAGGGTCTGGGTACTCCTCGGGGTCGAACTTGTAGTCGCCCATCGCGGTCCAGTGGAAGAAGTCCGTGACAATCACAGACAGTGGCAGACCACGGCGCTTGTGCTCGCGGGCAACATCAAGAATCTCCTGCTGGCTGAGGTAGCGCAGCTTGCACTGCCAGAAGCCCGAGGCCCACTCCGGCAGCTGCGGGGCGTGCCCGACGGCGTCAGCGTAGTGAGACATGATCTCGGCAGGGTTCTCACCGGCCGTCACCCAGTAGTCCAGTGCAGGCGCAGCATCCGCTACCCAGCGCGTGGCGTCGTCGGAGAACTCCACGCGCCCGACGGCGGGGTTGTTCCACAGGAAGCCATAGCCGCGGTTGGACAGGTAGAAGGGGATGTTGACCTCGGTGTTGCGCTGGACCAGGTCGATGACCAGGCCCTTGTGGTCCAGTCGCCCGTGCTGGTGCTGGCCCAGGCCGTAGACGCGCTCGCCCTCGTAGGCCTTGAACTGCTGGTGGATCTCGTACAGGCCCGAGCGCTGTCCGTAGAACACGTGGGAGCCTGGCCACCAGAAGTGCTCGCGCTTCTCAGCCAGCAGCTCTACGCCGTCACGGGTGCGCAGGAACTCCAGCATGACCGTGGGCTTGCCGTCGCCAGAGTCCAGGCGAGCACGCACGGTCAGATTGCCGACGACGAAGCGGACACTTCCGTCCTCCTCCTGCGTGGCGCTGACCGCGGCCAGGCCCTGCGGCCGCTCCTCCAGCGCACCGACGTCGCTGCTCGGGATCTGGTGCTGCGCGGCGCGCACGCGCACGGAGTCCGGCCCCCACTGCTCCACACGCAGCACCTCGTGCTCGTGCCGAACCTCAAAGCCGTCTTGGATTGCTGTGTACTCCAGCATATGAAGCTCCTTCGCTCCTGGTGTCAAAGATGATGGTGAGTGGACATGGTCTGGGCAGTCATACCGGCCCCAGCGCCAGGGGTGTCAGGGACGTCAGGCCTTCACCGCCCCTCCGGTCGCTCCTGCGGCCACGTACTTCTGTGCCACCACGAGCAGGACGGCAGCAGGGAGCGAGGCCATGGTCGCCGTCGCCATAACCGAGCCCCAGTCAGCGACGTAGCCACCGATGAACTGGTAAATACCCAAGGTGACTGGGCGAGCCGCGGAGTTGGAGTTCAGGGTCAGGGCGAAGAGGAAGTCGCTCCACGCGAACAGGAAGCTGAACAGCGCCGCCGTAATGACGGCGTTGGTGCTCAGCGGCAGCACGATGGAGAAGAAGGTACGGAAGCGCCCGGCACCGTCGACCCTGGCGGCCTCCAGCACGGACATCGGGATCGCCCGTATGAAAGCCTGGATGATCAGGATGGAGAAGGGAACGCCCAGGGCGGAGTCAGCAAGAATGAGGCCCAGCGTGGTGTTGAGGATGCCGAGGTCGTTGTACGCCGAGTACAAAGCGTTGGCAATAACGATGCCCGGGATCATCTGGCTGATGAGCAAGGCGAACATGACCAGACCGGAGCCTCGCACGCGGTAAAGCGATAGCGCGTATGCCGCGGGCGTGGAGATCACGAGACTGAGAACCGTGGCTCCGACAGCGACCACGAGGCTAGTGACCAGATTGGCTCCCTGGCTGGCGAAGGCTGAGCGGTAGCCGTCCAGGCTCGGACGGACCGGGAACCAGCTGAGGTCAACGGTGGCCACGCCCGGCTGCAGGGAGGCGTTGACCATCCAGTAGACGGGGAAGAGCATGAGGGCCAGAAAGAACAGACCCAGCACCATGTGGAACCAGGTGCGGTTGGTTGAGCGTCGCATAGTGGTATCCGCCTCTCAGTCCTGGTTGCTGGAGCGGGAGACCCGCAGGTAGACCAGCGCGAAGACCAGGGCGATGATCACGAGGATGTTGCCCAGTGCCGCGCCTTCTCCGAACTCGAAGTTGGCGAAGGACAGCTTGTAGGACTGCGTCGCCAGCGTCTCCGTGGCGTTGGAGGGTCCTCTTCCAGTCAGGCCCAGGATGATGTCGAGAACCTTGAGGGTGTAGACCACGCCAAGAATGAGGACCACCGAGACCACCGGGCGCAGCAGAGGCCAGGTGACGTTGCGGAAGGCCTTCCATCCCACGGCTCCGTCCAGTGCCGCGGCCTCGTACAGCTCGTCCGGGATGTCTTGGAGCCCGGAGTAGAGGATGGTCATGTTGAAGGGGATCCCAAGCCAGATATTGACCATGATGACAGCGATGAGAGCCACTGAGGTGCTCGTTAGCCACGGCACTGCGTCGAGGTGAAGCAGCCCCAGGACCTGGTTGATGACGCCACTGTCCTTGTCCAGCATCCACTTCCAGATGGCGCTGGAGACAATCATCGGAAGCAGCCAGGGCAGCAGCAGGAGCGAGCGCATGACGCCGCTGAGTGGAAAACGCTTCTTGAAGAAGATCGCCAGCGCCAGGCCGATAGTGAACTGACCGATGATGGAGCCGACGGTGAACAGAACCGTGTTCAGCAGGGCAGTGGTGAAGACCGAGGACCGGATGACCGCGATGTAGTTGTCCACCCCAACGAAGGGTGCCTCACCGGTGTAGAAGGTCTTGGTCGTGTACTCCTGCAGGCTCATCGTGACGTTCTTGATGATCGGATAGCCGAAGAACAACAGTAGGAAGGCAATTGCGGGGGTCAGGAAGGCCCATTTCGCCAGCTCCTCGCGTCGTTGCTGACGACGGCGAGCCGGCCGGATCGTTTCAGAGGGCACCGTTACGCTCCTTTCTCTTCAGTCACGGGCCGGGGCCTGTCACCAGGCCCCGGCCTCGCTGTCAGGACAGGAAGTCAGACTTCGCTGTCTCAAGTGCAGCCAGGGGCTCTTGCTTGCCCGTCAGTGCCGACTGGATCGCGTTGTAGAGGGCCTCCGCAGTCTTAGGCCAGCCCTCTCCCAGCTGCGCCGTGCGGGATCGTCCGTTGTTGACAGCCGTCACCAGAGACTCCATCTGCGGCAGCGCCTCAATGTAGGCAGCGTCCACAGCCTCCTTGGTCGGGATGGTGAAGCGCGTGGTGTTGAGCTCCAGGACGGTGTCGTCATCCAAAAGCGCCTGCAACAGCTCCATGGCCTTGGCCTGCTTCGCCTGGTCGCCAGTCTGCGGGATCGTCCACAGCTCACCGCCCAGCGGCGCCACCGCCGTGTCACCCGCAGCCGGAACCGGGATCTCAGCCACCGCCCAGTTGACGTCAGACTTGTCAAAGGTCGTCGTCAGCCATGGGCCGTCAATGACCATGGCGGCCTTGGCGGAGGTGAACTGCTCACCGAGCTCGGTCTGGGACCAGTTGAGAACGGACTCCGACGCCGACCCCTCCCGCACGAGATCAACCCACAGCTGGAGAGCACTGGCAGCCTCGGGAGTAGCAATGTCAGTCTCGTCCGCGCCGGCTGACCAGAAGAAGGGCAGGAACTGCCAAGAGCCCTCATAGGACGCCTTCGCGCAGAAGGCGATGCCGTAGGTGTCGCCACTCGTCAGCGTCTTCGCGGCGGCCTTGAGCTCGTCCCAGGTGGTCGGCACGGCCACACCGGCAGCATCGAGAAGATCCTTGTTGTAGTACAGACCCAGCGTGTTGGCGCACGGACCCATGCCGTAGAGCTCACCGTCATAGGTACCAGCACCCACGAACCCGTCAATGAAACCGTCCGCCTTGAAACCGAGATCACCCAGAGGCGTCAGCGCGCCGGTCGCCGCGATCTGCTGCAGGTCAGGGTTGTCCAGCATGAGCAGGTCAGGCAGAGTCCGCGAGGAGCTCATCTGCAGAACCTTCTGGATCAGGCTCGTACCGTGGACAGTCTCACGCTCAATCGTGACGCCAACCTTCTTGGCCGCCGCCTCCAGCGCCTCAGCGAAGATGCCGTTGTCGGGGTCGTCGGCGTAGTAGTCAAGGATCTTCAGGGTGGTGACGTCGCCAGAGCCGGACTTGGTACCACCGCCTCCGCCACAGGCGGCCAGCGGCACGGCGGCCAGTGCAAGGGCGGTGCCCTGGAGGAGACGGCGACGGGCGATCGAGGTCATGGGCATCGTTGCAGACATGAGTGGATCCTTCCTCCTCGTCAAAACGCTGAAATCTCAGCCGCATACGTATGCGCATACGTATTGAATCTGATCCTTCAGTGCCTCGGACGATGATTTAATGGGGTTGGGCACAGCCTCGTCGCCGTGCTCCGTGTCACGGATGTATCGTGAGAATAAGTTGACCGCAAGACAATCTTGCGCTTCCCTTTCGACCCCACCACACGCCCCGGAGACACAGATGGCCACTTCCGTCACCAGCCGCGATGTTGCCGAGGCCGCCGGCGTCTCGCAGTCGACGGTCTCCTACGTCCTGAGCGGCAAGCGGTTCGTCGCACCAGACACCGAGGCGCGTGTCCTGGCGGCCATGGACGAGCTGGGCTACCGACCCCACGTCAGCGCCCGCGCCTTAAGGAGTCGGCGCAGCGGCATCATCGGCACCGTCGTGCCCTACCACGCACTCACGGACACCGCGAACCAGTACCGCTACGTCGTCTCGATCGCCGCCGCCTGCCGCAAGTACGACTACGAGCTCCTCATGGCCTCCTCAGAGGAGGGCATCGAGGGAATGCGCCGTCTCATCGACTCCGCCCAGTGCGACGGGCTGGTGATTATGGACGTGCTCGACTCTGACCCTCGCGTGCTCCAGGCCCACGAGGCGCGCATCCCGTCGATCTTCATCGGTACCAGCCACGACTCCGACGTGACAGCGGTCGACACCAGCTTCGAGGAGATCGCTGAGCGCTGCATCGACCTCATTGCTGATCGTGGGCACACCGAGACCCTGATTCTGACCAGCGCCTCGGAGCACGTGTGCGCCATGGGATTCTCGCACCGCTTTGACCACACACTGACGGCTCAGGCCGCACGCCGCGGCTGCGATCTCATACCGGCACAGGTCCAACGAGGTCTTGCCCCGATGCGAGAAGCGATCAGCACGGCTCTTCAGTCCCACCCCCACCTGTCCGCCGTCATCACAGGCCCGACGCTGTGCGCCGACGACGCCGCCAACGCCCTGCTCGCCCTCGGCCTGACTCCCGGCGAGGACGTCTCACTCGTGGCAGCCGCGCACCCGGCAGACTCGCCCCACACGGAGATCGACTACACCTACTTCGATGCGGACGTACCTACAGTGGTCTCCACCGCGATCGAGATCCTCATCAACACGCTTGAGGGAAGCCCCCGCAACCTCAACCAGGGCCTACAGACCATCTCCCCCTTGTTCCATGCAGGAGCCTCACTGCGCCCAATCAGTTAGACAGTCCGTCTCCCGCTTCTGCCGTCCTTCCGCACGTCGCCAACTCCCTCATCCACGCCTTCGTCCTTCTGCGTCGAGCGCGCGGCTACATTGCGCAGGTGACTAGCCAAGGCGTCTAGAGCGTCCTCATCGCGCCCTTCCTCCAGAGCCCGCAGGATCGCAGCGTGCTCCGCCACAGCAATTGGTGCGTCAGTGGCGCCAGCCCCGATCGTCTGACGCATGCGGTGAACCGAGAAGGAAAGAGCGTTGACCGACCGGTTGATGTACCGGTTCCCACAGTGATCGAGGATCGCCTGGTGAAAAGACCAGTCGATCTCGAAGTACTCGTGCACTGCCTGAACGTCGAAGACCAGTGTGGGGTCAGAGAATTTCTCTGCCTCAGCCCTGTGCCGCTCCCACGCTGAGCGAAGATCGGCGACGAGGGCTTCCTTATCTTCTAGCGCACGTTCTAGCGCACCGGCTTCCAGCACAAGCCGCGCCTCCACCAGCTCTCGCATCTGCTCCGCTGACATCGGAGGCGCCACCCGGTAACCACGACGAGTCGTGCGGCTGATCAGCCCGGTTGACTCCAGCCGAGCCAGCGCCTCCCTGACCGGAGTCGGAGAGACCTGCAGGCTCCTAGCCAGTCGATCAATGTAGAGCGGAGCATCAGGCTCAAAGACACCCGAAGTGAGCATGTCGAGGAGCGTGTCATAGACGTCATCGGTCAGGCCCCGCGCCGGAATCGGCTCAAAGGCAGGCTGCGGGACAGGGGTGGGAGACATGAGAAAACCTTAAAGGGAGCACACACCTGCACACGGCAAGGAAGCGGGATCAGGAACGGGGTATCCCACCCCTTGACACCCCACACTCCATATCCTATAGGATCTTTACGTAACGCAGGACACACCTGCAGCACGTCGCAAGGATGCGACGGAGCCCATCAAGGAGTTCACCGCGACATTCCTGGTCAACGACCCACTGACCTTTGCTGCCGACAGCCTGCGTGGCTTCGTCGCCGCCCACGCTGACCTGGTCCAGCCCGTCCACGGCGGCGTCGTGCGCGCGGCGACCTCCCCCGAGGGCGAGGTCGCCGTCGTCGTCGGTGGCGGCAGCGGGCACTACCCGGCCTTCGCCGGCTGGGTGGGCCCCGGCATCGCCCACGGTGCCGTGTGCGGCAACATCTTCGCCTCCCCCTCTGCCTCGCAGGTCATCTCCGTGACCCGCTCGGCGGACAACGGAGCCGGCACGCTCCTGCTCTTCGGCAACTATGCCGGCGACTGCCTCCAGTTCGGCCAGGGAGCCAAGGCTCTGGCCGAGGAGGGCATTGATGCTCGCATCGTGACCATCTCCGACGACGTCGCCTCGGGCAAGCCGGACAAGCACCACGAGCGCCGCGGTATCGCCGGGGACCTCATCGTGGCCAAGGTCGCCGGTGCGGCTGCCGCACGCGGGGACAACCTTGACCAGGTCGAGGCCCTGGCCTGGCGCTCCGACGACCTCACCCGTTCCCTCGGCATCGCCTTCTCCGGGCCGACCCTGCCGGGCGCCACCGAGCCCCTCTTCGAGGTGGCTGACGGCACCTACGAGCTGGGGCTCGGGATCCACGGTGAGCCCGGCCTGTCCAGTCACCAGCTGGTGGGAGCCACCGAGGTCGCCCAGCGCCTGGTCTCCGGTGTGCTGGCTGAGGAGCCCGAGCGCGGCAAGGACGGCTACCACGGCCGCGTGGCCGTCATCGTCAACGGCCTGGGCGCAGCCAAGTACGAGGAGCTCTTCGTCCTGTACGGGGACATCGCCGAGCTGCTGGAGCAGGCGGGGCTCACCATCGTGGCCCCCGTCGTTGACGAGGCCGTCACGAGCCTGGACATGGCCGGAGTCTCCCTGACGGTGTGCTTCCTGGACGAGGAGCTGGAGGAGCTGTGGACCGCCCCGGCCTACACCCCCGCCTTCACTCGCGGCCAGGTTGACGGCGCCTCTCTCAGCGGAGCCCGCCGTGAGGTCAAGGACGCCGCCGCCGCCCAGATCACCCCGGGCGCCGAATCCTCCGTGGCTCAGGCACGGCGGGTGACCGAGCTGCTTGACCTCGTGGCCCGCACCTGCAAGGCCAACGCCGAGTCCCTCGGCCAGCTCGGCTCCATCGCCAGGGACGGCGACCACGGTCAGGGCATGGTCCTGGGCGCTACGGCTGCCGCCAGTGCCGCGCACACCGCGCTGGAGGCCAAGGTCGGAGCAGCCACGCTGCTGACCCTGGCCGGCCAGGCCTGGGCAGAGGGCGCTGGCGGAACGTCCGGCGCCCTGTGGGGTCGCGCGCTGGAGACGATCGCCTCACGCCTGAGCGACGAGACCCAGACCGACGACGGCGACCTGGTCCAGGCGGTCGCAGCCGGGGCTCGCGCCGTGGCCGAGTTCGGCGGGGCCGAGGTCGGTGACAAGACGATGGTCGACGCCACCGAGCCCTTTGTCCAAGCCATGAGCGAGGCCGGCACTGACCTGGCCTCCGCCTTCCGAGACGCGGCCGAGATCGCCACCCAGGCTGCGGCCTCCACTGCAGACATGGCCGCCCGCAAGGGACGCGCCAAGACCCACGGCGACGCCTCTCTGGGACACCCCGACCCCGGCGCGGTCTCCTTCTCGCAGATCGTCACCGCTATCTCCCAGGAGCTGGCAACCCGCTCCTGACACCCGCCCCACCACTTGCCCTCAAGCCGGGCCCGCCCTCCAGCGTGCCAGGCCAGGACCAACACACCCTGACACACCCCCAAGGAACGACATCAAGGAGGATGACGTGTACACAGCAGACGGCTGGCCCATCGCGGCCAAGATCAGCTACGGCCCCTACACCGAGGACGGCCAGCTCGCCGCGCAGGCACCCGCGAGCGTCTGGCGCGAGCAACTCACCCAGGTGGCCGAGCTGGGCTACCGCTACATCGACCCCATGGACGACTGGGTGCCGATCGGCGACATCAGCGACGAGCGCTTCGCTGAGCTCAAGGAGGTCCTGGACGACCTCGACCTGCGCATCATCGCCATCTCGATCGGGCGCAACTCGGTCATCGACACCGAGCGTGGCGACGAGAACCTGGCAATGGTCCACCGCACCATCGACCGTGGCGCCGAGCTGGGCGCCAAGTTCGTTAACGTCGGTTTCCTCCAGGAGCTCTACCCCGCCCAGAAGGAGGCCCTGTGGTTCTGGCTGGCTGACGGCCACCATGACGACCCAGCGCTGTATGACAAGGCTGTAGAGCGCGTGCGCGAGCTGGGCGAGCACGCACAGAGCCTGGGCATGCAGATCAGCCTGGAGATGTACGAGGACACGTTCCTCGGCACCCCCGAGGGCGCAGTCCAGTTCCTCAAGGACATCGACCACGCCGCCGTCGGCATCAACCCGGACATCGGCAACCTCATCCGCCTGCACCGTCCCATGCCCAAGGGCGAGGACATGTACGACATCGTGCTGCCCTACGCCAACTACTGACACATCAAGAACTACATCCGTGACGAGGACCCGGCCACCGGCTCCTACATGTCCGCGCCTGTCCCGCTCAAGTACGGGACGATCAACTACCGCGCCGTGATCCGCAAGGCTCTCAAGCTCGGTTACACCGGCCCCTTCATGGTCGAGCACTACGGCTCGGACTGGCTCGGCGTAGGCGTCGAGAACGCCGAGTACATCCGCGACGTCATCCGCTCCTACCTCAACAACAAGTAAGGACGACGCCGTCTCACCAGGCCTTCCACGGCCACACCTGTGCGGGGGACGCACGTACTCGCCTCCCCCGCACAGGGAGGGTGCGCCCTCAACACCCCGCGGCGACCTCACGTCGCCTACCACCTACCATCCCGTCAGACGTGACAAGGAGGTCACGCATGACCCACCACCCCCTCTGCGTACGGGCTTCACACCCAAGCCCGCCATCGTTGAGTCCGCTCTGTCCAAGGTGACCAAGCGCCTCATCCCGTTCCTGCTGCTGATGTACGTCATCGCCTTCGTTGACCGCACCAACCTCGGTTGGGCCCAGCAGGCCTGGGAGGCCGACTACGGCGTCTCTACTGCCGCCTACACCTTCGGCGCCACGCTCTTCTTCATCGGTTACGCCGTCTTCGAGGTCCCCTCGAACCTCATCATGCACCGGGTCGGTGCACGGTGGTGGATGACCCGAATCATGATCAGCTGGGGCTGAGTCGCCGCCTGCTTCATGTTCGTCCAGGGGCCGATGAGCTTCTACACCCTCCGCTTCCTGCTGGGTATCACCGAGGCCGGCTTCTTCCCCGGCGTCATGCTCTACCTGACCTACTGGTACCCGGCAGCGCGCCGTTCCTGGGCCACGGGTCTGTTCTACATGGGCCTGCCCATCGCCAACATGTTCGGCAACCCGCTGTCCGGCGGTCTGCTGGAGCTTGACGGCCTGCTGGGCATGGACGGCATCCACTGGATGTTCCTGGTCGAGAGCCTCCTGGCCGTCGTCGCCGGCTTCATCTGCCCCTTCGTCCTGGTTGACCGCCCCGCCAACGCCCGCTGGCTGACCCAGGACGAGAAGGAGCACCTCAGCGAGCAAATCGCCCACGAGGAGGCCGCTAAGCACGAGGCCAAGCCGATCTCGTGGAAGCAGGCCATGCTTGACCCGCGCATCCTCTACTTCTGCCTCATCTACCTGTGCATCCAGGCCTCGGTCTACGGCCTGACCTTCTTCCTGCCCAAGCAGGTCGTCAACATGACCAACGGCGAGGCCGGCCTCAAGGCCCCCCTCATCACGGCCATTCCGTGGGCCGTGGCCCTGATCGGCGTCATCATCCTGCCCAAGGTCGCGGACCGCCGTCAGAACCACGCTGGTCTGGCTGCGCTCATGCTGGCCTTCTCCGGCATCGGCATTGGGGGCTCCGCCTTCTTCCTGCACAGCCCGGTGCCGGCTCTCATCCTGCTGTCCATCGCCGCCAACCTCATCTCCATGGGCTCCCAGGTCGTGGGCCCCGAGAGCGCCAAGGTCTTCCTGCGCGAGTACCTGGCCGGCCAGTTCGACCCCAACGGCCGCTCCGGCCCCAAGGTTGAGCGCATCTGCGAGTTCGAGCGCAGCCAGGCCTGACCATACGTCCCTCCCCACTTTTGTTCTCCCCTGATACTTTTGGGGCGGGAACACCACCTCCCGTCCGCGGGCGTGCTGTGCAGTTGAGCCAGCGCACCCTCGCGCGGGAGGATCAGCACAGTCGGGGCAACACTCATCGTCGCCCCACCCACGACAAAGGAGCCTCAAGCGATGAGCCCTGCCCCCTTCTCTCTGACCGACGACGACCGCAAGGCCGTGGCCGTCTCCAAGGCACTGGCGGCCGACGCCGTCGAGAAGGCCGGATCCGGTCACCCGGGGACCGCCATCTCCCTGGCCGGCGTCGCCTACCTGCTCTACCAGTACGAGATGGCCTGCGACCCGGCCAACCCGCAGTGGCTGGGTCGCGACCGCTTTGTCCTGTCCGCCGGGCACGCCTCCGTGCTGCAGTACGTCCAGCTGACCCTGGCTGGCTACGGCCTGGAGGTCAGCGACCTGGAGCAGCTGCGCCAAGCCGGCTCCCTGACCCCCGGCCACCCCGAGTACGGCCACACCAAGGGCGTGGAGACCACCACTGGCCCGCTGGGTGCGGGCCTGTCCAACGCCGTCGGCCTGGCCATGGCTGCCCGCCGCGAGCACGGCCTGTTCGACGCCGCTACCCCGGCCGGCGAGTCCGTCTTCGACCACTTCGTCTACACGATCATGGGCGATGGCTGCCTCCAGGAGGGCGTGGCCGCCGAGGCCGCCTCCCTGGCTGGAACCCAGCAGCTGGGCAACCTCATCGCCATCTATGACGACAACGACATCTCCATCGAGGGCGACACCGACATCTCCTTCACCGAGGACCCCTCCGCACGCTTCGCCGCCTACGGCTGGCAGGTGCTGGACGTGGACTGGAAGAAGGGCGGCACCTACCTCGAGGACCTTGAGGCCCTCCACGCCGCGCTTGAGGAGGCTCGCGCCGAGACCACGCGCCCCACCCTCATCCGCCTGCACACCATCATCGCTTGGCCCTCGCCCACCAAACAGGGTACGGCCGGCTCCCATGGCTCCAAGCTCGGCACCGACGAGGTCGCCAGCCTCAAGGAAGCCCTCGGTCTGGACCCAGCCAAGAGCTTCGACGTCCCCGCCGAGCTGCTGGCCTACACCCGCGGACACGTTGCCGAGCGCGCCAAGGCCGCCCACGAGGACTGGGACGCACGCTTCGAGGCATGGAAGTCCGCTAACACCGAGGGCGCTGCCCTGCTGGAGCGCCTGGAGGCCCACACCCTGCCTAAGGACCTGGCCGGCGCCCTGCCCACCTGGGAGCTCGGCGAGTCCGTGGCCACCCGCGCCGCCTCCGGCAAGACGCTCACCGCCCTGGCCCCGGTCATGCCGGAGCTGTGGGGAGGCTCGGCCGACCTCGCCGGCTCGAACAACACCTCGATGGCTGGCGAGCCCTCCTTCCTGCCGGCCAGCCTCGCTCAGAACGACGGCGACGGGCCTTACGGCCGCACCCTGCACTTCGGTATCCGCGAGCACGCCATGGGTGGCATCCTCAACGGCATTGCCCTGGACGGCCTGACCCGCCCCTACGGCGGCACCTTCCTGGTCTTCAGCGACTACATGCGCCCGGCCGTCCGTCTGGCCGCGCTCATGGGCCTGCCCTCGACCTTCGTGTGGTCGCACGACTCGATCGGTGTGGGTGAGGACGGCCCCACCCACCAGCCGATCGAGCACCTGGCCTCCCTGCGCGCCATCCCCGGTCTCGCCGTCGTGCGCCCGGCCGATGCCAACGAGACCGCGGCCGCCTGGCTGGCGATCCTGGAGC
>OENY01000226.1_pt1 | contig 16754 bp, 19 predicted proteins | sample 1539391 | NCBI WGS metagenome assembly OENY01 (sample SAMN03777356, study PRJEB22549) | human gut metagenome | biome: gut; feature: infant; material: feces | host: Homo sapiens | collected 2013-11-24 | reverse complement strand
AATCAGATGACGCAACTGACGCGGTAAATAATGACGTGATAAGTCTGAATTCGTTTTTTGCTGCATAAGATTTACTCTTTTCTGTAAACCTTTTTCAGGACGGGACAGTCAGGAGAAGCGTGGTACAATCCGACCCCGTCGGACAATAAAAACCGCAACCGCCTATCAACGGCGGTTGCGGTTTTTAGCATATAACGCTTTACGCCGCCTCGCTTTCCGGGGTCATCGGTCCGCAAGCATCCGGTTGGCATACTCTGCGATCTTCTCCCGTGTCAGCCACTGGGGTTTTTCGTCTTCAGGGAAACTGTCGTAAAGCCGGGTCATCCACTCGATTTGCCGCGCTTCATCGCCTGCCCACAAGCGGCCGGTACTCCTGTTACCGAAGCCGAGGTAATACTCGCAGTCCGATTGCAGCCGCGCCAACAGCATGTATCTGAATCTCTTGTCCCGGCGAATTACGTCCTCTACCGTCATGCTTTCTGTTTTGTTCGTTCCGTTCATGTCTGCAAAGATTTAAGTTTCTCTTTTTCCCTCCGGTAGTCCTGTACCGAAGGCCGATTGTTTTTCTGCCTGCGGGATTGACGACCGGGCCGGACAAGGAGGATGCGGAAAATACGCTCGCCGGTTGGTCCGGGGAGGAAGATTTTCCGCCAGCCAGCCAAAAGCGGTCCTTGACAGGGCCGGCAGCCGGCAATCAATTTCGCAGAATAAACAAGCGGCTTGCGAACCGGGCACAAGGCGAAGCGGATAGAAAAGGGAAAGGCGTATGCGCAATGAATGGGTAGCCGGGCCGTCGGGACAGCGTAAGACAGACTGTTTGGTATAAGAGGATGGCCCCGATTTGAGTGCAAAATACCGCAACACATCCTTCGGACGGTTGCGGTATTTCAAGGTCACGTGTGCCACTTTCAAGCGTGCAACTTGCGGCGCCTGATCTTCCAGCCGTAAATATCGGCGACATACGGATAGAGGGAACGTGTTCTCTTGCGAAAACCGACTTCGTCGATTTCTCCGCTATAGATCTTGTCGGCGATGCGTTCCGCCTCACTTCTATCTTTGGCGATGCGGTACAAAGCGTAATTCATGCCGTCATGATGTATCATGCGCGCCCGGATATTGTAGCTGTCTCCGTACCACTCCGCGTCGTCGCATTGGGAGTACAGGATGTCGGCAATATTGCTGCCCAGAATTTGGTACCCTTGCCGCGGTCCTCTCCATGTGCCCACCGAGGCGAACGCGATGATAACGCCTTCGATTTTTTTATCCAGATTCAAGCGTTCATCGGTCAGGGAGCCGGACACCACGTCCGCCCACTCGGCGTCGCTGACCGTGTACGTGTCGTCTTCCTGCACCTCCCGTTGCAATTCCTGGTACTGCTCTCTTGCCTCGTCGTCCAGCATGTCCATGCTCGACCAAATCATCTGTTTTTTCATACTTCCTGAATTTTAATGTTCGTTTGGCTTGCTTTTTCATCCCTCTCTTCGGAGGTTTCCACCTCGTCCGACGGGGATTTAATTTCACGTGCAAAACTCCAAGCCGGAAAGAAGGGAACAAGGCAAGGAGGAAGCGGAAAGTCACAGACGATTGCATTTGGGTTGAACATGCCTGAGCGAGCCTGCGAGTCGATGGCCGTCAACCGCAAATGGAACGCGCCTTGCAGGTTCCCGCCCGGCTTAACTTCGCACAGGGAAATCAATGACGTCGGAGAAAGGGCAGAAATGAGTGATAGCAATACCGACACCGCAATGAGCAAAATAAAAGCGGCCTTCGGGCCGCTTTGTCGGGATAAGGCAGGATTTACTTCTTGCCCTTTTTCGTTGTCTTTGCCGGCTCCGCAGGTTCTTCCTCCTTTTCGACGGCCGGGTAGAACCTGACGGCGACCATCACGATGCGGTTGTGCAGCACGCCGTCCTTGTCGGCCCACTCTTCGGGCTTGAAGTAGCCTTCCACGGTAAGCAGCGTGCCTTTGGTCAGCACGTCGAACGAGTCGGCATTCTCGTTCTTGCGCCACGCTTCCATGTTGACGAACGCCGACACGCGCTTGGTATCCTCGCCGTTCTTCTCCTGACGGGCTACCGACAGCGGGAAACGGGCTACGCTTGCGTTGGTGAACTGGCGGATTTCAGCGTCTTTTGCCACGAATCCGGTTACTGCGAAACTGTTCTCGATCTTTTTCATTGCGATTGTTTTTTAGAAGTTAATAAATCAGTTTTACGGTGCTTAAAAAGTAGGTGCAGCAGAGGGATGCACCAAGGATAGCGCATAAATACGCTTTATTTTGGGGCGCAGGCCCAAACCGCAGGCTCGATAAAGGAAGATTTGTGCCGCTACGCCATTGGTCAAGATCTGACAGGTCGTGCCCGTCGGCACCCTAACTTTGCAGCGAAAAACGATGGGGCGACTTCGACAGAAAACGGTCGCGGAAAAGGCGGGGAAAACAGGGAGCAGCGGCATTCGCGGATCTGAAAAGACCCGACCGCCCATCGGCAAGAGTGCAGCACGTTCCGGCGTGAACCCGGGAAGAACATCGAGGCGGGGTAAGCGAAGCGACCGCGGGTGGCATGGAAGCGGCAAAAGATGGTATGCCACCGGACTGACCTTGGCACTGCGTCCGCGGAAGGGCCGTCGAACGAAGGCCGGGTAAAAGGCGTGCGTGAAGCATCGGTGTCGGCCGCATCAGGTCCGTCCGGGCAGAATAGTGAGGGAAAGGAGGGGAAAAGGGAGGCAAAGGAAAAACGGCAGAAGCCTGCCCTTCCGGCAAAGCGGGAAAGGCGCTCCCGAGCGAATGGACGGGTTCTAAAAAAGGGAACGGCGCAGCCGAAAGGAATACAAACGGAGCGTTCCGGCAGAAGCGGCTGCGTGTCGCAGGTGTTACGCCTGAAGCGCGTAGCGATTCGGGATAAAAAAGCGGATCGCGCCAGCGTTTGCCGTTCGGGCAAAGAAAAGCGGGCTGAAACGGGGCCCCATTTCAGTCCGCTTTTCTGGCAATCAGAACCGGGCTATCAGAATCCGGTGTTTGAAGATTTTGCTTTTATCGCTTGCCCGCCGCTGGCATACCCAGAGGTGGTGTGCTCCGTAGCCGTAGACAAAATACTCGTCGAGCGGCGTTTGGTTCTTCAGGTGTTCCATGCCCGCCCGAAGATCGTCTTCATGCGTGGAGAAGAGGATCGTGTTCACAATCCGAAAATAAAGCTCTGTCGCTTCGTCGCAATAAGGGCAAAAGCCGTGTTCTATCGTTACTTCCATAATTACGGTACTTCAACAATAACTTCAATTCTTCCGTACAGCATCGAACGCAAGGCCGTCTTGTCGATGGCGTAATACTCCGTTATGTACCCGTACTGCTTGACAAAATACCGTTTCAGCACGTCCGAAAAATCGAAAAGGTAGCCACCCAAGGCGATCCCCCGCCTGAAACGACAACACTCCCACACGTTTCGGGTAAGCCAGTTCTTCTCTTCACGGGTCAATTTGTCGCCGCCATTGAGGCGTTCTCGTAACCTGTAGACCTTACTGTCTTTCAGGTTATCCAATTCGGGTACGTCCCATTGGACGAATTTCATTGCTATTTGTGTCATTGCTTCAATTATAGATAATCACTTCATCGCGAAATTCGACAATCTCTTTCCCGCTGGTCAGGCGGACGACTACGGTATTACCATAATCGCCTACGATTGTACCTTCCGTATAACCTTTGTAAGGATTCATTAGCGAACAAGGCGAGCCGATAATATCGCTCTTTTCTTCGTATTCGTACATAGCCTGCGTATTTGGATTAAAACTTAATATTCCACGTACCCTGCGAGAATGTCCGGAAACTCACGTACTCGTCTTTGAGCGCGTATGTCAGGATGCGGATGTAAATCTCGTCTTTGGCTTCCAGCGATGCCACCAGCTTGTCTATTTCTTTTTCCGGGTAGACCCAAAGGGATGAGAATTGTGCATCGAGCATGTCTTCCGATCGCTCGATGAAGCTATCGGCAAAGTTGTCATCCAAAAAAGTCTCTACTTTGTCGAGGTCTCGTTCGTTCTCCGTACTTGCGAAGAATAGGTTCGTTGCGTAGTCTGCCATAATCTTAAATTTTGAGTTTCTTTTTTCCCTTATGTAGCATCAGCTACTTTCGGGTTTGATTGAAATTATGTCGCCTCAAAAGGTGTTATGGCCGTTTTTGCAGGGTTTCACGATCAAATACTACCTCTGCGAAGCGGAGCGTGGAGATTTTATCGTGAACCGTCAGGCTCCGACCTTGCAGAAAAAAGGACATGGCAGATACCTTTGCGACACAATTCTCATCAGACAGACCGAAAGGCGATGTGCAATGATGGAAATGTAGAAAGATACAACGGTAGGATCTAAAGCAGGGAGTTCGTCAAACAGGAACGACATACAAAAGGCAGGTTGCTGGCCAAAAGAAAAAGAGATAAGCATTCTTGTTACCGATGTTCGTCATTTCGACGTTGTGAAAAAGGTTTAGTTTAGAACTTGAATAGATATACAACAAACCAGACTAAACTTCTATAATCGACCTTTTGCGTGGATTACATAAATTTTTCATATCTTTGGGAAACGGGACCTCTGATATGGGAGAAAAAGCAATTTTATATTTGCTCTTTTTTTCTTTTGGCCAGCAAAATTCCGTCCCCAGTTCGTCCCCCAGCATATTTTTAAGCGTTGTAATAAATTAAACATCAACAATATACTACAACACAACATTTTCTGCATCGGTAAGTAGGATATTGTAATCAACTGCAACGAATTAGAACCAACTATAATGAAGCCGCTGATTTTCAGTGGCTTTTTTATTTGCCAAAAATCCAGCTATAAACAGTTGGATACTGTTGTTCACCATATTTTTCTACCGTATTTCTACCGCGAAACATTTTCGGGATTTGCCCCAATGTCACGATGACGCAGTAGTTGACGTATGTTGACAATGGTTTACGTGAGTAGACAAAAAGGGAAATAAAACGCAGCCTTTATTGCTGACCGCAAGGGCTGAAATTGCCCGAACAACGAAAGTTCATGTTTAACGAAAATATGGAGGACAAACAAAATGGAAGTAAAAAGAATCTGCCAGTGGTGCGGCAAGCCTTTCATGGCAAAAAAGACTACCACAAATTATTGCAGCCCGCAATGCTCCAAAAGAGGCTACAAACACCGGATGAAGGAGCGCAGAATGGAACTCAGGGAAATTCAGGAAATGCTTGAGTTAAAGAGAAAGCTGGAAAGTCAGGAATACTTCACTTTTTCTCAAGTCTCCAGACTGATGGGTGTTTCTCGCCAGTATGTCTATAAGCTGGTGAAGGAAGACAAACTTCGTGCATCCCGGCTAAGTTCGAGAATGTCACTCATCCGCAGAAGCGACATTGAGCTGATGCTGAAAACCAAACCTTATGAAAGCATCAAGCCAAAGGATGATGTCGATATAACCGAATATTATACAGCCGAACAGATTGCGGAGAAGTACAAGGTAAATACCAAATGGGTATGGACATATACCAGAGAACATGATGTCCCCAAAATCAAAGTCCACCAATTTAACTATTACAGCAAGAAGCATATCGATGCGGCATTTGCCAAGTACAAGACGGATGACGCCTTGACCGAATGGTACACACCGGAAGAGATTGAGGAAAAATATGGAATGACCCGTGTAGCCATCCGCTCGCATGTCTATCGCAACAATATCCCCTCGAAGAAAGAGCACGGCCAGATATTCTACTCCAAACTTCACTTCGACCTGTCAAAACAGACCGCCGAAGATGACTCGTCTGAATACTACACCGTACAGGAAGCTATGAAAAAATACAATCTCACCAGGGATTCAGTTTACGGCATCTTGCAATTCCACGAAATAAAACGGGAGAAGAAAGGCAGGTTCGTGCGCTTTCTGAAGGTGGAATTCGACCACATCATGGGAGCCCGTTAGTGGCTAAATGCGACCGACTGTAATTATCGGGAAATTATTTCCTGCTGATTATGGTCTGTATAAAAGCATTAAGGATTTTCGCAGCAAAAATCAGTTACAACCATTTAATATTCAACATTATGTCAGAATGCAAAACAGTTACATTGAGGACGCGCCCTTTGAAGAAAGGTATGCTGTCGTTCTATCTTGATTATTATCCGGGCTACCGGGATCAGGAAACAATGAAGACCATCCGCCATGAAGGATTGAACATTTACATCTATGCCAATCCCAAGAATCAGCGTGAACGCGACTTCAACGCTGCCATGTCGGAAAAGGCCGAAGCAATCCGGTGCCGGAGGTTTGAAGCCATCGTAAATGAACGGTACGATTTCTTCGACAAGCGCAAGTACAAAGCGGACTTTCTGGAGTATTACCGGAAGCAGCTCCGCAAGCACGACCAGAAATGGGGATTTGTCTATCAGCACTTCTACAACTTCGTTCACGGCAAATGCACTTTCGAAGAAATAGATGTAGACCTGTGTAACAAGTTCCGGAAATACCTGCTTAACGCAAAGCAACTCCGGCGTGACGGACAAATTTCAAAGAACTCCGCCTCCGGCTACTGGTCTACTTTCCGGGGATTTCTGAAGATTCTGTACCGCAACAGGATGATAAAGACCAATGTCAATGACTTTCTGGAAAAAATCGAATCGGAAGATGTTGCCAAGGAATACCTAAGTGTGGAAGAGCTGTATTGTCTGGCTGAAACTCCGTGCAAGATATCTGTTCTAAAGACTGCTTCTCTCTTTTCGTGTCTGACCAGTTTGCGGCTCAGCGATATACTTTCCCTTTGCTGGGAGGAAATCGTTGACTTTGCAGCTGGAGGAAAATGTGTCCATACCATCACCCAGAAGACCAAGACGGAAGACATCATCCCGATAAGCGATGAAGCCTTGGAACTGATCGGGTACAGTCCCGAGAAAAAAGGTCTTGTGTTCAAAGGCCTGAAGCGGAGCTGGACGCAGCAGCCGATGAAGGAATGGATCCGTTCCGCAGGAATTACCAAAAACATAACTTTCCACTCATATCGCAGGACATACGCAACCCTTCAGGCTGCAGCGGGTACTGATATCCGTACCATCCAAAGCAACATGGCACACAAAAGCATCACTACCACTCAACGCTACATGAAAGTAGTCGACAGCAACAAGCGTGAGGCGACCACCAGAATCACATTGACAAGAAAGGGCTGACCAGACTGATTCGTGCCTGTTTTATCGGTTAGAGTATGATTTTTCGCTGAAAATCATACTCTAACCATATTTTTTCTTAATTCCCGGCTGATTTTCCGCCATTATTTACAACTGTCTGAAACCGGACATCTATTTTTGTCCTATCACAATTCCAAATAATAACAGTTTATGGCAGATAACAACCGAATATCCATCAAAAAGACAAGCCGAGTTCTTGCGATTATGTGTGTCGCCTACACAACAGTGGCAACAATATTGTACAACAATTATCAGATTGACCTGATTGACTATTCCACTCCGGTCATATTAGGAACCGTAGTAACCATCATGTCATGCGCTGCACTGCAACGCCTGTTCTGTTCTCTACTCTCCAACAGCTATCTTTCTTTTGGCTGCAAGGAGTTATCCTCAAGAGGAACTGTCCCTTCCGAGACAAATCCTGATACCCAGGAAGAATTGCTCCAAACTGATAATGCAACCAGTGAAAAACAGGTCGAGAGTCCATATCTTAAGGAATATGAAGCCCACATAGAAGAATTGCGGCGCAATGAAATGGAGAAGAAGAGCGCTATTGTGCATGCGATACATGAATACACCACACACGAAATGTCACAGTTCTTATCCATAGACGATCTTGAAATTCTCCATGAGAACATAGAATCTCTGGCATACGGACAAGCGGAACCATATAAACCGATTCGTTCCAAGCCCGATAATCAAATCAAGTCCCCCTCGCTAAGACATTATGCATGGAATATCGGGGAGAGACTTGATATCCCTTTAATCGACAGGGCAAAGTTCATAAAAACAATATTCCCGCATGAACTGGAAAATGCTACAATCGAATACCTTTGTAAAAATCTTCGTGACTCAGTTCCCGCCATAATTGCTATAGATGTCCCGGAGAACGGGGACTATCATTTCAGTTGTATGCAAACTTCAGCAGACAGCGATAATTAGTTTCTGCTGATTATAATCTGCATAATATCATTATATTGGTTTGCAGCATGTTTAACATTTAAATATAAAAAACATGCCAAACGAGAAACTGACATTCAATGACCTGCCGGAAGTGGTAGGCAAACTTTGCGAAAGAATCGAGAGTCTCGAAAATGCGTTGAAGGACAATTTTGCCAAACAGGTTCCTGTCAAAGAAAACCTGCATGTTCCCATGACCGTGGAGGAAGTATGCAGTTACCTTGGAATATCCAAGTCATCCTTCTATTACAAAGCCAAACACGGAGGGATACCTGTCATCAAGCAGGGGAAGCATCTGTTCGTATATCGCGACGAACTGGACAAATGGCTGGAGACAGGAAGAAAAAGCCAGATGCCTCTGAGCTTCGAGGAGGAACACGAGCAGATGCTTGCTGCGACAAGACATAAGGCCAAACCAAGAGAACTGTAGGAATATGGAAAAGACGAGCTGCAATATTCCTACTCCGGAGGAATTGAGAAAGTACATAAATGAATCGGTCATAAGTGTGACCGGGACATACGAACAGTCCGCTTCCGTACTTATGGTGGATGACTCCACAATCGGGACTCTGGGAAACTTCAGTGCATCCATTGGAAAGGCCAAAAGCAAGAAGACCTTCAATGTCTCCGCCATCGCTGCGGCTGCCCTGAAGAATGGCACAGTGCTGCATTACCGTGCCTGCTTCCCGGAGGGGAAAAGGAAGATTCTCTACGTTGACACGGAACAGGGCAAGAACCATTGCCAGATTGTTCTGAATAGAATTCTGAAATTGGCAGGTCTACCAAAAGACTGTGATACCGATAATCTGACGATGCTGGCACTCCGGAAATATTCGCCCGAAATACGACTGGCTATAACGGAAGAGGCTATCGGCATGATACCCGATTTAGGTCTGGTCATCATAGATGGCATCCGGGACTTCATCCATGATATCAATTCACCCGGTGAATCCACCGATGTGATATCCAAATTCATGCAATGGACCGATGACAGGCAGATACACATCCATACCGTCCTGCATCAGAACAAGAATGACGAGCACGCGCGTGGTCATGTCGGCACGGAACTGAACAACAAGGCGGAAACAGTCATGCAGATAGAGCCGGACAAAGACGACAAGTCCATAAGCGTGGTGGAAGCCATACACAGCCGTGACCGTGAGTTTGAACCGTTTGCCTTCCGGGTAAACGATGATTCCCTGCCCGAACTGGTGGAGTCATATCAGCCCCAGAAAAGGCAACCAGGACGCCCGCCTAAGGAACCGTTCGACCCGTACAAGGAAATACCTGAGAATACGCACCGTTCCGCTTTGAACGCCGCTTTTGAGGACGGGAACATCAGCGGCTATAACGGCTACCTTGAACGGCTGAAAGAGGGCTACGGACGGCAGGGAATAAAACTGGGGTACAACAAGACGGTGGAATTGGCAAAGTTCCTATGTAACAAGCGGATGGTCGTAAAAGAAGGGAAAGAATACAAATTCAACCGGGATTTCCATTATTGAGCCACTATGCCATTAAATCCCGGTGTGACATTTTTCTGTGACATTTCCCGGCTTTACTTTAATGCCGGGGTGTAGATATAAGAATAAAGCAAAGCTATGGCAGGTTTCATCATGCAGGTGCAATCTGCCATACTTCCTTTTGTATGTACATTGGAAACCGGACAGCATCTGTATTATTTGAAGCGAAACTATCATCCATGCCGGGCTTGCCCGTCTGCCAGTAGTAAACCCAATGGGGGAGCCTAATACCCCATTCGCCTTTCGGCGACAGGATGCGTGCCACTTAAAACAGCAAGCTGGGCACGGGAAAATCACTATAGGGATTGGACAGTGGACGAAAAATCCTATCTCTCTTGTAGCCAACGATGATATCTGCTTTATGCACATAGCTTCCGCAGAAGAACCGGATAGGACTTTAACCAAGTTATGATTTGAGGCGATAGTTATGGTTGGCGCAAAAACACATCATGTGAAACAGGGATAATCCAGCGATACCTTAGTGTAAGGTCTTCAACAAAAACTCTTGAATCCATTCGGCAGAATATCGGACAGTCCCATGCTTTGGCTATTAGACATTTTGTTGATATTGTATCCCCTACTTTCGAGCTTGGTTTGCCATGTTTGCAGTCAAACTCGTTATCAGCATCAAGTTACGAATGTTCAATGAGTATACCACATACCCACTTGCAAAAATTGGTTCATGTTATGGCAAACTTTTATCATGGATCTGGCAAACAAAATTTCTTTGACTGGATAATCTCAGCAACAATCCATCTTGAAAATCCGGCAAACACGGAAACAATATCCGGCATAGTCAATTGATACATCTGCCTAATATGTCCATATTAACAATGCTAGAAGCTTATTCCAACAATTTGCACGAACTGGCAACAGTATATTGAGGACAGAAGAAAAGTCAGATTAAATCTGGAAAATTTGAATTCAAATTTCCAGCAATCATATGATAATATCTTTCATTTAAAGCTTTCAGCTACAATGTTGCAACTCGAGCTACTCTGTATAAAGTCATACCCATGATTTCCGAGCAAACTTGACGAGTTCAAACAATATATAAAGGGGTTTAGGGATTTATCATTAGAATCATTGCAGATGATATGCTAATGTTTCCAGATATTCCGACCTAGGCTATATGTGATACCAATTACATTCCCAGTCTATAGTTCCATGTTTTTCGAGGCTCATATAGTTAAAAAGTTACATCTAAGCAAAAAATCACTCCTTCAAATCCCCGTTTATGGCTAGCTTTTCGTATCTTTGTTTTATTTTATAAGAGGTAACTTTATTCCCACCTTGTACAATCTTACATATCCTGATATTCTTTCAAATTCGGGCTCCTTTTCCCGATTGAACGTAAAGAACTCATTTTTATCTTGGTCTGGATATATTATCAAGCATTTTATGGGAATGGCACTTTCTTCATCTAAACCCAGTAATTCGTAAATTTTACTTAGACGAGCATACCCAGACACTTCTCTGGCATCCTCCTTTGATATGGTTTTGCATTCTTTATATCTAGGTTTGTACTTGGCATCTATCACATATGGATTGGGCCATAACTCAGGTTTTAAAAGATAGTCAAGTTCTTGGAAATGCGCACGAACATGATAACTAATTTCATTTTTTCCAGTAAAAACTCTACGTAAGTGATGAAATACATATAGCTCAAACAGTTTACTTGTATCTATCCAAAAAGGTGGCGTAGAAATGTCATTTTGTCCTATAGTCGTAATATCATAACTATAACGATGTAAAAGCAGTTGAGCGAATTCAATTGCCTGATTATAATCCCTATAAACGGGATTACCTTTATATGTTTTTATTGTTCTAACACATATATCGTCGCTTATACTATCAAAATAAGGTCGTATAAATCTAACTTTTTTATTCAACAGCTCTGTGTTTACAGCATATTTATATACTTCCAACTGTCTAACACAGAAACGAAATGCTAATTTTAAAATTCTATTTTCAGGTGAATCAATTCCATAAACCTGATACTTACATACATTATTGGTTATACGTCCTTTCGCTATATTTGTTCGTATATTTTGGTCAACCATTATACGACCCTTAATTTTATTATGAAAATTCTCATTTACTATGTAAAAACTCTTTTTCAGCCCCTTCTTTACAATCAAACTAAGTATGTTAAGGTACTCTGTTATAAGAAATATACTTAGTAAATCTTGTTGTTGCGAAACTTTAATTGAAGGCTTATTAAAATATATAGTTACAAGATCACTTAAATGATTGTAGTTTTCACACTCTGTTAATGAATCATTTAACATGCGTATATAATCTATCTCATAACCCTCGTTCATCTTGGGATTAACTTGTATAGCTACATTTCCCGTAGAAAGCCAATCAAGCCCAATGAAATATGAGCCTTTGGCAAAGATATGGTCATTATCTCTACTGAGGGACAAGCACATTTCTTTATCATTATCTTTTCGACAAACAGAAAACACAATATCTTCCCCATCTTTCATATGAGGAATAATATCTTGTGCTATATCTTGATGGATACAAGTATTTTCAGCTATTTGTTCTTGAAGTCGTATTAGTTTCATTGTTCTGTCGCAGTCAAATAAAGCTTGTCTATTGTTTGTTGTGCTTCAGATGTCAAAACTCCATCTCGAATATATTCTTCAAGCAAGGGAATAATTTCAAAAAGCAATCTGTCTTGAAGCGCATATTCGCCATCCATGATGAAATAGCTATGACCAATCCAAACATCCTCTGGTCTATACTCTTCTGATAATGTTTCTGCTGGTAGAAGCTTAATCGTATCGTCAAATCCACTTTCAGCGTATTCGTCATAATTACTTATAAACAAACTACTTACCTCACGAAACAATTCAGAGTTAAAATTATCATCATCAATCTCTTGTGGCTTTACAGTAATAAACGCGAATCTTCTTCTAATAGCATAATCAATAGTATCAAGAGATCTGTCTGCGGTATTCATCGTTGCAACCAGAAAAACATTTGAAGGTATATAGAATTCTTTCTTTGAATATGGTAAAAGTACGCTTTCAGCATTCCTCATTCCTTTCCTTTTATCTGGCTCAAGCAATGTTATCAGTTCACCAAATATTTTCGAAACATTCCCTCTGTTAAATTCATCGATAACAATTACGTATGGCTTATTATTATCAATCAAGGTTTTGGATGCTTCATACTTATCCAATAAAGACTTAACCTTATCCAAGGTTATGGCATTCAACCTATAAACCGTTCCTAAAGTCATAGTTTTGTCATCGTTTAACTTTACGATATCTTCATTTATATCTTTAACAAGCCATTTAACTCTACGTACTCGTTTATAGTGTTCAAAATTATCATGCCACTCGTATTCACCGGTAACGATGCCTATAGCATCAATGGTACGGCTTGAATAGCAACTCATTACAATATCTCCAACCTTCATCGTATTAATGAAAGCATTCAATATTGTTTTACCCTCTCCATTGTGTATTGACCAATCCGTTTCTTCTGTTATATTTTCACCATATCCATCCCATCCTATACGGATATATCCATTTTTCATGCAGTCTCTGCGCACAGGATTATCACCAGTACCACTCAATGATACCTTCCATACTATTGCCTCATCTGATATATTCACATCTTTTTTTGCAGACAATGGACGTTCTGCCTCTGTACATAACCTCTTGAATATGCCAGGTTCAATTTTATATGTTACTTGATCGTTCTCTAAAACAGGACGTAGACCTTCCAGCCAATCCTCATAATCCATCGATTGGTGGAATGTGGTAAACATAACACGTTTTTCTTCTTTTAATCTATCGTAAACAGACATTAACTCTTTACGAGTAGCGTTATTAGCATCGAACTCCGGCTCACATAGACGTACTACTAGCTCTGGAATACGATACGTTTTACCTGTGCCAGGAGCCCCCTGAAGTATAACATTTTTTCGTTTTTTCCATAATTCAGTGTAAAATGAACCCCATTCCAAATAGGAGTCATAGTCAGAATTATCATATCCCAAATTATTCGCATTCGCAGATAATTCATAGAAAGTGTTTTCTTTAATCTCACCTGAAGCCATTTTCTTATTAATACTATCCAAAATTTTCATATATTCAGAATACTCAGGTGCCTTATTAGGTAATTTAATTCCATACTGCTCTTTTAAGTATTGCCTATTTGTACGATCAAAAGCCAAGAATTTTTCTGGACGAATCCAAAATAGCCCCATTGTAATATTCACTTTAATGATGAACTGCTTGATTACCGTATTGTATTCCTCTTCAAAGTTTTCATCATTAACAACTTTTATAAATAGGTTCCACAAATTCTGTATATCATTTTTCCCTCGATGGGATCTAAATCCAAAAAAATGAGACTTCTGATTATTAAGAACAGGAATACCTTCAAAATCTTTCGGAATATCTACTTTTATATCAAGTATGTTCTTAAATAATTTTGCTGAATTTATCCTATTCTCATGTTTAATACCCCTATTAAACAAGCCAAATACGGTAAATGGATCAATATCTTCTAACAAATCTCCTTCGCCTCCTTGATCGTGAAGGTATTTAGTAAGCAGTTCATCTCGATTATCATAAATCAAATTCAACAGTCGCTTTCTATCTTTTTGAAATTGCGTCAATCTTTGAGCAAACTCTTTGTAATATGGAATCCAAGTAAAACTCATATCTATGTTTGTTTTCTAATTTGTTGCTAATGATAATATCTATATCTGTTATTCACAATATATTTTTCATCTTTATGTTACTATTTAGAATCATATATTTCTAAATTATGTTCAAAAATTGTAGAAAATTGTTTTTGCTCGTTTTTCGCAATACCCAGTTGGGTTGCCAGTATTTGCCAATCTTTGACTGCGACAAGGACCTCTCCGATGATTTGCAGTGCAATCTGCTTCGGGAGCATATATTCCTCGCAGGAGGCCAGCAATTCATTCAAATCCGATTTATTGGTATAGCTGTTGATTAACAGACTCTGATACTCATTCTGCGTTGGATTCATATCGTAAGCCGGAGCCAAAGTCCACCCCTTGGCAGTTAGAAGAAAACCATGATTACGGAAATGGTCATCGCTATTCCCAATGCAGATATTGAATGCAACTCTGTGATACAGTTCTTGCAGATTATCCTCCACGTTGGTACAGTTCTGAAGTATGAAATCGACAATATCCAGATAGCCATGGCCGGTATTGGCATTGTCACCATCATTCAAGCCCAAAAGAGTCATAGCGGAAGCAAAGTGTATGCGCTTACCGTCTTCCTTCCTGTCAAATCGTCGGGAAAGCAATGTATGGTATTTGTCGTTTGTGAAGATTACTTTTGTCTCTGCTGCGTGTATGCCGGCCTTCTTTGCCAATAGGTGTGAGAAATGTTCCCAAAGCCCAGTATCATAATCATCTTTGCGGGACGGAAACTTTGCTATATGCAGGATCTTGTTCTCGTCAATTACGCTTGCCTTTGGACGCGCCCCGCCAAGGGATGAACCCGGTTGTACAAGCTGCTCGATCCAGCGTCTTTCAGGCAGGTGGTTCTCCTCTTCACTTTTTTCGATCTCAGAACTGGCAGCAATTAGTTCTCGGATATCGGTTATTGGTGGAATTCTCAGAACTTCACTTGCATTGATATATTCTCCGTCCAAGGAGTCCTTAAAACGGAGCCCACCCATGCGGGAGTAGTCTTCGATTCCGACAAGATAGTCAAAGGATGAAAGACGGCGGACAGGACGCTTCTCCTCTTTCGCCAGAATCTGTTCCCTGCGATTTATCAATGTGCGTCCCCATCTGTCTGGAAGGGCATCAGAAAAACATCCGAAAATATCCTTGCCAGGAGCTGTATATTGCTGCCCTGGATAGTTGTTCAAGTCATCACTCAGAAACAAGTTGCCATAGTCCCTTAGCCAGTCATCACTATAGCAAAATCCATAACTGTCTGAGCCACGAAGTGATTCATAGCTCAGTTCTCCGATCAGCCTTGGTTCTTTAAGCCAATCAAAGTCAGCAAAGACATATAGTCGTTTCATGGCTTATTCTTTTTTAGATGCTCTCTCTCGCTTTTTCAAACTCAAATCCTGTAAAGCCTTTCCCATCGCGTCTTCTTTGGCAAGCAGAAGTATATCATCATCCAGTTGAAGCGCATAGAGAACTCTGAGATAAATGCCGATAGCTACTGTCGGTATACCCTTTTCAATCCGGCCAACCGTAAGTGGAGAGCAGGTTGCGCGTTCGGCAACCTGAGCTATGCTGAGATTCCTGCGCAGCCTAGCCAGTTTGATCTGCTCACCCACTATCTGCATCTTCTGCTCTAGTTTTCTTGGCAACTTGGTGCCCATTGTATTTTTTGCCATATTCAACATATCATATAATATGCAAATGTACTACTTTTTATCTATTTAATGATGTATTATAGGTGAAAAATCGCAAGAATAGAAGATATGGTATTTAAGCGGTTCTACACTTTTTCAAGCGAATAAATCGAATTCGTCACACTTTTTCCATCGAATGAAACTCCATTTATACACTTTTCCATCAAAATTGAGGCTTAAAATCTACACTTTTCCATGAAATCAGCACCTTTACTTTATCCCCGTATTCATGTATACGCCAATTAAAGTAAAGTCAAAATAAGGGAAGAAAAGAAATGGCTTCGCCAAACAGACCAACCGATTTGACGATGTCTACCAATGATACTGCCTGTTTATTCTTTTGGCTGCAAAATCTTCGTGACTGCATCTTGCTTTTAGTTGACATCAGTTGGTGAAAATCCCACTTATTTTCGTACCTTCGCAACGGATAGAAAACAGGTGGACTTCGGACGTGAAAAGGGAGTTTTCCCGTTGGTTCTGATTCAAGTGAAAAGTGCAGCAAAACGGACGGTTTTTGGACCTGAAAAACAAGCGAGAAAAGGCTTTTCTACCGTTTAAAACGCAACTCTTTCATATTCAAGTTGTTCGGTATACTGCATCGGCAAATAGCCAAAAACAAACCGGGACCGACATCCGATCAGAAGATGCCGGTCCCGCTGCTTTATCGAGCGGACAAGGAATTGGCCTGACGCGCCCTAGGCATTCTG